>Ga0307998_1000081_pt1 | contig 53921 bp, 57 predicted proteins | sample Davwhametageno37_FD_203147 | JGI IMG/M metagenome (GOLD analysis project Ga0307998, IMG submission 203147) | Marine microbial communities from Davis Island wharf, Antarctic Ocean - #37 | ecosystem: Environmental > Aquatic > Marine > Unclassified | place: Antarctic Ocean: Davis Island wharf... | reverse complement strand
CTGCCGAAGTCCTAGCCATCTAGGGTTTGGCTACCAGTACTTCCTTGACGTTTTCCCGCAAGGTTCCCAAGGCCTCTGGGGAAAGTCCGTCTGTCGTAATGACGCCGTCTGCCTCTGATAACTCGGCGAAAGAGCTGAAGCCCCGAATACCCCACTTGGTGTGGTCGGCGAGAACCACAAATTTAGCGGCCCTTCGAATTACTTCGCGGTTGGTATCAGCCTCAATTAGGTTCGGCGAGCTAAATCCAAATTCAATGTCCATGCCGTGGGTGCCCATAAATACCAAATCGAGGTTAAATCTTGCAAAGGCTTCGGTTGTGATGTTTCCAACTAAAGAATCGGTAGGCGTTCTGACGCCGCCGGTTAGTACAACAGTCTGATCACCCCTTGGCTGCTGGGCGAATAGATCGGAAACAGGTACTGAGTTTGTTACGACGGTGAGCGACGGCATCTCTCTGAGTCTTTTTGCCAATGCGTATACGGAGCTTCCACCCATCAAGGCAATCGCCTGACCCGGATGAACCATTTCGGCGGCGAGTTTTGCGACTGCATCTTTAGAGGTTTGCTCTTTCAGCGAGTTAAAAGCGAAGGGAGGTTCCACGGTTGATGATAGAGAGTTTGCGGTTACCCCACCATGAACCTTGTCAACAAGGCCCTGGTCAGTGAGGGCTTCGACGTCTCGCCGGATCGTAACCTCGGAGACGCCAAGACTTTTCGCAAGTTCGGAGATTCGCCTGGCCCCTGATAGCGATACTTCTTCAAGTATCAGGGCTTTACGTTGAGCTGCGAGCATCGCCGACCTTTCTCTAAAACTTAGGTAGAGGCTAGTGCGAAAAGCCAAAAATGTTCGTATATTTACTAACGAAATGATTACTTTTGTCGCTTTTTATTCGAAAAGTTTGCAATTATTGCGTAAGTTCGTTTTTACCCGATCGTTTGGGCCTATTAATTTAGCTCGAACAACAAAGATTAGGAAGGGGCGTGCTGACAATCGAGCCCGGCGCAAACAGGGTTCGGAGCAAAACTGAAATAGCAACTGAGTAGATAACTGGGTGCGGCTTCGGCGGCACCCAGTTATCGCAGAATTTCAGCTATCGTCAAACTAGGAGCACCTCACAGATTCGGACCAAGATTGAAATCTTCCAGCTTTGTTCACTTGCGCCAGGATGGCGTTTCGCTCTTAGTAAGCCTTACGCCCGAACTGGTTCGAATAATCCATTGGGGCGAAGACCTGGGAGACATAAAAGATTTTCAGGGCTACTTAGCCGCGAGCATTGAGCCCACGGCGCATGCCGAGGGCGACTCCCCGGACCAGTCTGGTATTTGGCGAGAGCAGGCTCGCGGCGCAATTGGTTCGCCTGTCCTTAGGGGGCATCGACAAGGAGAAGACTTTTCTCCACTGTTTGTTTTGATCAGTCACTCGTCCAGTGAGCAAGAACTCGTTGTCGTTGGGGAAGATGTTGCTGCCGGCTTGCGAATAGAGACAAGCTTTAGCTTTGTGGGTGCGGGTGTTCTTGTTACAACGCAGGCAGTCACCAACATTGGCTCCGGTGACTATTTCCTTGAAGACTTGACTACCTACCTACCCCTGCCGGACAGAGCCCAAGAGTCATTGGATTTCGCAGGCCGCTGGGTCAAAGAACGCCAGCCAGTACGTAGGCAAATTCAGCCCGGTGTCGTAGCCCGCGAGGTCCGAGAGGGCAGGACCAGTCACGACTACACAATTCTGCAATTGGCGATGACTACTGCAGCCACCTTTAGAACTGGAGAGGTTTGGTCTTTGGGTTTAATGTTCTCCGGTAACTCTCGGCACACCATCGAGCAGTTGCAATCCGGCAGAAAATCAATTTCCGCCGGCGAGCTTCTAATGCCGGGAGAAATGATTCTGGAAGCGGGCAAAAGCTACGAAGCAGCACCGGTCGCCGCTGTTTACTCAAATTCTGGAATAGACGGCACGTCTGACAGGTCTTATCGCTGGCTACGATCCAGAGCTGATCACCCAACCAACAAGCGGCCAAGGCCGCTGACCTTGAACGTCTGGGAGGCGGTCTACTTTGACCACGACCTAGGCAAGCTCACCGAGCTGGCAGAGGTTGCTAAAAAGATTGGCGTCGAGCGCTTTGTCTTGGACGATGGTTGGTTCGGCTCAAGGCGGGATGACACTTCAGGTCTGGGGGACTGGGTAATTTCTAAGGACGTATGGCCAGAGGGCCTTGGTCCATTGATTGACGTGGTCAAGGCAAACGGCATGGAGTTCGGTCTTTGGTTTGAGGGCGAAATGGTCAACCCTGACTCGGACGTATATCGCGCCCACCCGGAATGGATTTTGAACGTCGCGGGGAGAGTGCCGCCGACCGGGCGTGGTCAGCTGGTGCTGGATCTCACGAACCCCGAGTGCTATCAACACATTTTCGACCAGACCAACAAGATTTTGACTGATTTCGATATCAGCTACATCAAGTGGGATCATAATCGGCCCCTGGTTGACCCAGGCCATAACGGCAAGGCTTCGGTTCACGAGCAAACCAAGGCGCTTTACAGGCTGTTCACAGATCTGAAAGCAAACCACCCGGTCTTGGAGATTGAAAGCTGCGCCTCCGGTGGCGGGCGTGTTGATCTTGGCATTGCTCAAATTGTTGACCGGTTCTGGGTCTCCGATTGCAATGACGCATTGGAGCGCCAGTACATCCAGCGCTACACACAAATTGGGATTCCGCCAGAAATGCTCGGAAGCCACATTGGTCCGACAGAGTCCCACACCACCGGAAGGGTTCACTCACTAGGGTTCAGAGCAATCACTGCCCTGTTTGGCCACGCCGGTTTGGAGTGGGACATAACTACAGCAACCGCGGATGAGCAGGAACACCTAAAGAATTGGGCAACTTATTACAAGAAAAACCGCGACCTTTTTCACTCCGGGAAAGTGGTGCGTGTCGAGACTGATAACGAAGCCACTTTTGTTCACGGAGTAGTGTCCCAAGATCAATCGAAGGCGATATTCGCTTATGTGACCCTTCAGGGACAGGCCGCATCTCGAGCAAACGCCATTTTGATTGACGGCCTTGATTCAAACCGAAGCTATTCGGTGAAGTCGGTTTATCCAGTCGGTAAACCAGTATTTCAAGAGCGGACCGGCCCCAAGTGGCTTGATGGCATTGTCCTAACCGGCAAGGCACTAACTCAAATAGGCCTCCGGCCTCCAATTTTGTTCCCAGAAACAGCACTACTAATAGAAATCGAGGCAATCTAATGTTGAAAACCAACAAGCTGTTCTTTGGCGGCGACTACAACCCGGAACAGTGGTCAAGGGATGTCTGGAAACAAGATATTCGGCTGATGCAAAAAGCCAACGTGAACCTGGTGTCTCTTGGCATCTTTTCTTGGGCAAAATTAGAAATTAGCGACGGGGACTATCAGTTTGGCTGGCTCGATGAAGTCATGGACCTTTTGCACGCGGGCGGCATTTCAGTTGACCTGGCGAATGCGACCGCCTCGCCGCCAGCCTGGTTGTCCTCGAAACATCCTGAGATTCTGCCGGTTAACTTCGATGGCATCCGCTTGGAATTCGGAGGCCGTCAGGCTTACTGCGCTGCAAGTACCGTTTATAAACAAAAGGCGGCACAGCTAACCGAGAAGCTGGCCGAGAGATATGCCAAACACCCAGCTGTCGTGATGTGGCACGTGAACAACGAATATGGCTGTCACGCGCCATATTGCTACTGCGATGCGTCTAGGGACGCATTTGTTGGTTGGCTGAAGAATAAGTACGCCTCCATAGAAGATCTAAATACTTCCTGGGGCACCGACTTCTGGTCTCAGCGCTACTACAACTGGGAGGAAATTCCCGCTCCCAAGAGAACCCCGGATGGCACTCACCCGAACCCGGGTGCGCAGATTGACTTTAGGCGTTTTACTTCCGAGATAACGCTAGATCTATTCAAGACCGAGCGCGACATCATCAAAAAATACGACAAGGTAAACCCTGTCACTACAAACTTCATGTCCATGAAGTTCACTCACGCGATGGACTATTTTGCATGGGCAAAGGAAGTGGATTTTGTTTCCACCGATCACTACCTGGCGCAGCACGACATCGAAAATCACATTGACTTGGCTCAAATGGCGGATCTAACCAGAGGGTTCGCAAACGGCAAGCAGTGGTTACTAATGGAGCACAGCTCATCAGCTGTGAACTGGCAGCCGAGAAACTACGCCAAGACACCGGGTCAAGAAAAGCGCAACGCCATGAGTTTTGTGGCACGAGGTTCACAAGGAGCAATGTATTTCCAGTGGCGCCAAAGCCAAGCAGGCTCTGAGAGGTTTCATTCCGCGATGGTTCCTCATGCCGGTGAGGACACGAGGGTTTATCGAGAAATTACGGAGCTCGGTGCCTTGCTAAACGAGCACCCAGATTTGGCTAACCACGAAACCGCCAAAGCTGATGTGGCGATGGTTTATGACTACGAGCAGATGTGGGCGATGATGCAGGACAACCTGCCAACCGAGGACGTCAGTTACCCGGAAACAGTTGCGGCCTGGTATCGAGCGCTTTACAAGGAGGGCATCTCAGTGGATTTCGTGCCTGCAGACGTGGACCTGACAACGCTGAAGGACTATAAATTAGTTTTGATGCCAATGGTTCACATGCTCTCGGATTCTCAGGAGCAGGTGTTTACTGACTATGCGACCAGCGGTGGAAACCTAGTGGTCGGATACTTCTCGAACATTTCCGACCGGACGCTGCGAGTGAAACTTGGCGGCTACGGTGGCGCATTGGTCAAGGACGTTATCGGTGTGTACGTAGAAGAGTTCTATCCGTTCCGCGAAGCCACTGTTGAGCTTTCCAATGGATATCAGGCGAAGCTTTGGGGAGAGCTATCGAGACTAAACGGCGCGGAATTGGTCGCTGAGTTCAAGACTGGTCAGGCCCTGGGGAGCGTTGCAATCGCAAAGCGCAAGTTGGAGTCTTCGACTGCTTGGTACCAAGGTACAGAGCTCACCGATGACTCACAGCGTGCATTTTTCCGAGGCATAGCCGCGGATTTGGAGATTAAGGCAACCGGTCTTGAATCCACCGAAGTTGTAAAGCGTGGGCCGTACCAGATAGAAATCGATCACGACGCCAACACTGTCAAGGTGACAAAGAGCTAGGCATGCAGCTGGTTGGATAGCATAAAAAAAGGGTTCCGATTTCTCGGAACCCTTTTTTGTTCGTGCGGGTGAAGGGACTTGAACCCCCACGCCTCGCGGCGCCAGATCCTAAATCTGGTGCGTCTGCCAATTTCGCCACACCCGCAACAACAACAAAGCATAATGGCTTTTTAGGCTGTGGAAAACCCAAGACCAAGCTTTTCAGTCCGTGGCATTGTTTTGGGATGGATCAGCTCGAGGAAATTTTAGGCAAGACACGGTTTTTGGCGCGCACCAAAGCCCTCGATGTTCGCGCGGCCACACAGTTGGCAATTGATAGGGCAGCGGAGGTCCATCACGGCCCGCTGGATGAGGCGTTGCTTAGCGAGCAGGCGAATCTTGAGCTAACCGGTTTGGGGGTCTTACAGCCGTTGCTGGACGATCCCGAAATCGAAGAGATTTGGATAAATCGCCCCAACGAGATTCATTACTTCGGGGCGAACGGGCACAAGCTGCTTGTGACGGAGGTATCAGCTACTCAAATTAGGAACTTATGCTTCCGCATGCTTTCTTTTTCAAGGCGCCGGGTTGACCGCATGACGCCCTATGTCGACGCAGCCCTAAAGGACGGCTCAAGACTGCACATTGTTATTCCGGAGGTGACCTCGGAACATTGGGCAGTAAATATTAGGAAATTCAATAAGCCAAACGTCACACTGGCCCAGCTGCAGGAGCTTGGAAGTGTCACACACCACCAAGTTGGATTACTTTCGGACGCCATGACCAAGGGCAAGAGCGTTTTGGTATCCGGCGCCACCCAAGCGGGCAAGACGACGCTCATGACGGCCATGCTCGCTGCCTCAAATAGCCAAGACCGAATTATTTCGTGTGAGGACACTTTCGAGCTTTCTCTAAAACAGTCCGATTGGGTGGCGATGCAGACTAGGCCTGCCGGCACCGAAGGTGCTCCCGAGATTTCGCTTAGAGAGCTGGTTCGTCAGGCCCTACGTATGCGCCCGGATCGCTTAGTTATTGGCGAGGTGAGAGGCGCCGAAGCTTTGGACATGCTGATTGCACTTAATTCAGGCATCCCCGGTCTATGCACGTTGCATGCCGATTCGGCCAAGGCCGCAATTCGAAAGCTTATGACTTTGCCGCTACTGGCCGGGGAAAACATCTCCGACGCTTTTTTGCGGCCGACTGTTTTGGGCGCATTTGATCTTGTTGTTTTTTGCTCACGCGATGAACTCGGTCAAAGAAAAGTGAGTGAGATTCTCGAGGTGACAAGTGAACTTCTTTAGCCTTTTAATTTCAAGTGCGGGGCTTTACTCCAGGAGAAAAGAAACCTTCGTCTTGGCCGCTCTGGCAGTATTTTTATCGGCTGCCCTTGCTCAGGCTACGACCGATGTTCTGGGCTTGTCGCTTTCGTTGAGCGCACTGACTGCCGGTGCGGTTATCGAGGCCATTAGATTACGCGCTCGCTCAAGGCAAAACCACTTAGACCGACTCTGGCCGCGGGTGTTCGATTCTTTTCAAAACGCCACGCAATCCGGATTATCACTACAGGAGCAGCTTGAATACCTAGGGACCATGGGCCCAATTCGCCTGAGGATACATTTCGCGAGGCTGCATCGCGATCTAGACAGAGGTAATGACATCACTGAAAGCCTTGAGGTCTTTCGCGAGGCGATTGGATCCAGACAGGGCGATGCGCTGTCCTTGCTGATCGAGGTAACAACGGAGCTTGGAACCGCCGGAGTCGCGGAGAGCTGGAGAAAGGCTGCGGCCAACCTTCGATCAGAGCAGGCAATGTTCGGTGAAGTTATTGCTAAGCAGGGCTGGGTACTTGGAAGCGCAAAGGTTGCTCTTGTGGCTCCGTGGTTGGTCGCGTTCTTACTGGTGCGTCTAGAACAAAATCGTGCGGCTTTCGAAACTGGGCTAGGTGTCCTGGTTTTATTAACGGGTCTTCTTTTGTCTTTACTCGCCTATGTAGCCGTGAACAAGCTAGGCAGCCTCACTCTGCCAGGGAGAATCTTCAATGCGACTTTCTAACCGAGTGCTGAGCGCTCACCTACCTCCGGCACAGCCGGGGCTGAAGCTACGGATCTCTAGCTACCAAAAAAACATCTTTGTTGCAAAAAACAAGAAGGCTCTTCGAGAACTCCCTGACTTTACCGAGGCAGTGGCTTTACTTTTGCAAACCGGGCTTCCTGTGGGTGTTGCTCTTAGTTGGTTGCAGCCTCGAATGACCGGAGAGCTAGGCAGGGAGTTGTCGATCGTAATCAACAACATCGGTCTTGGTGCCGATTTGGCAGCGGAGCTCTCCGAAGCCGCAACTCGTATCGGGCACGAGGGCTTTCATGAATTGGTGGAAAAGTTGAATATGAGCCTTGACAGGGGAGCACCGGTCGCTGAGCAGACCATGCAGTTGGCTTATTCGCTGAGGCAAGAACAAGGACGAGCGCTACTTCGACAAGCCGGCTCAAGTGAGACCAAAATGCTAATCCCAACGGTGTTCGTAATTCTCCCGGTGACTGTTCTTTTTGCTGTCTTTCCGTCCGTGCTAGTGCTGCAACAGTCTTTTTGAAAGGAGATTGCAATGAACAAAGTTAAATCAGACAGGGGTGACGTTCCTGGTTGGGTGCTAATTACTCTGATGACGGCAGGATTGGTGGTGTTGATATGGGCATTCGCTGGACCTGCGCTCGAAGGAGTATTCGAGCAAGCAATGTCAAGGGTGGTCTCTTTCTAGCTGAGAGAGGTAACGCAGTCGTATCGGCAGTCATGAACATCGCTCTTGCGACCCTCATAACGCTCAGCTTGGTAACGGTTGTGTTTAGTGCCTACTACGGGCTAATTATTAGAGACGCTGTCATCACAGCAGCATCTCGTGCTGGAAAAGCTGAGTCGGCTAGCCAGTATCCATACTTAATGCAAATGCTAAAAAACAGTCTTCCTTCCCTGGCCAACTACGAGGCACACATTGCTCAAGAAGGAAACTTTATGAGAGTGGACGTGACCGCCAAGCTTCCCGGTTTCGGCTTTATCGAACCGCCGCCGATTAATTACTCGGCGCTCGCGGCAAGGGAAACCGTTGAATGAGAATGGTTCCAGCCCGCTGGAGGCTGTGGCACTTTTGATGTTGTTGGTGTTGCCGATTGCGCCCTCGTTGGGCCTATATCAACACTTGAGCGACTCTCTGGCTGCCGAGTCGATTGCTAGGCATGGACTTAGGTCAGCTGTTCTGTCGAAGGAAAAAGGGGAGGCCCCCAGACAGCTCAGCGCGGTTTTGGAGTCCCTAGCCGCGAGCTGGGGTAAAACCCTTGGTGGCTATGAACTTCGATGCCTAAGCGACTGCCGGGATTCAGATATTTTGTCGTTGGAGATTTCGATTGGCTCGGCAAGAGCCATTCAAAGTGCTGGGTTAGAACCAAGATGAAATCTGACCGCGGAACAATTGCACCGCTTATCGCCACCTACTTGGCTTTGATCTTGCTGTCCGTGTTCGGTTCAGTGGCTGTCGTAACTGCGTTGGTTGCTGTGAATCGAGTCCAGGGAATTGCCGACATGGCAATTCTCTACGCCCACGACAGGTCCGTAACGGCGGGCATCCCCAACCAGGCACAACTGTCCCAGGAGATCGCGCTATTTCTTCAAAAAGCGCCAAGTGCCCACAGGGTAGTCGTTGTCTCGGCAGCAGCCCGAGTTAATGCGGACACTTCGACACTCAGGATATGTGCCAGGTATAAAAATCCCTTGGGAATTGGTGTCGAAAGCGCAATTATTTGCCGAGAGTCGAAGGCCAAAAGTTTTCTTCTTCCATAGCAGTCAGTTTCAAAAGTGACGCAGTTCCGCCCGAAACATCGAAGTGCTGAGGGGCAAAAAAAAGACAGATTACTCGCGAATCTGATTCGTTATCAAACCGAAACGCGTATGGCGTCTCTGGGCAAATCAAACCCCTAGAGTAAGAAAAACGTTCATCGGGTATGGGACCCAATGTCATGTTCAACAGAGAAGGAGAAAGAATGAAGAATTTCCGCGGATCAGCAGTTGTTGCTGGCCTGAGCGTCGTAGCCCTAACCCTCGCGGGTTGCGCGGCTACTGAAGAACTGACGCCAACATCTAGCCCGTCGGCTGTGGCTGAAGAGGCCACACTCGCCCCCCTTATCACTGTCGCCTGGAACGATATTGTTGACACCTTTAATTCAAGTTCAGCCGCCGGCAACAATGTGGCCAACTCGTTGACTACTTACTTGACCAGTTCGACCTTCAATTATTACGACAACTCACCGGCCTTAGTGAAGAACACTGAGTTTGGTACATATGAGGTCGTGAGCGAAGACCCACTGACAGTCACATACACCGTAAACGATGGAGTGGTCTGGTCGGATGGAACGGCAATCGATGGAGCCGACCTTGCTTTGGCATGGGCGACTATCTTTGGCAAGTTCAAGGATGCGGACGGGGTCTACATGTTCTCCCACGCTGCGCCTAAAGACAACGTAGCTTCGAAGCTTCCAACAATCAGCGGAAGCACGATTACTTTTGAGTATGACGTCCAGTACGTTGACTGGGAGCTTGCTTTCGGAGTCGGAGTTGCTGCTCACGGAGCTGTTCAGATGGCTTACCCTGACTTGAGCATCGCGGATGCTAAGAGCAAGTTGATTGACTCCGTTATGAACGAAGACACTGAATGGCTTGCATCGGTCGCAACTGTCTGGAACGAGGGCTACTCATCTGTCAATACGCCTGAGAACCCGCTCGTTTACTTGTCCTCAGGTCCCTACATTCTTGAGGAGCTTGTGGAGGAGCAGTACTCGACTCACGTTCTGAACCCTCTCTACACTTGGGGCCCAAAGCCTCAGTATGAGCGAGTCACTATTCGCCAAATTGAGGACTCGACTGCCGCCATCCAAGCTGTCGACAATGGAGAAATCCAGATTGCCTCGGGTCAGCCAACGGCCGATGTCTTGGCTCTAGTGCAGGCGCTTGCCAACGCAGAGTATGCGTCCAGCGAGGAAGCGGCATACGAGCACATTGACCTTACTGTTAACAACGGAGGTCCATTCGATCCGGCTAGCTACGGCGGAGACGCCGCTAAAGCACTGAAGGTTCGACAGGCATTCTTGCTGTCAGTTCCTCGAAATGAAATCATCGAAAAGTTGATCAAGCCCCTGAACCCAGATGCAAAGGTCCGAACCTCGGTGCTATTCATCCCGGGTGCTGAAGGTTACGACGAGGCTGAGTCTTACTACTCCGATTACCTAGGCACTGACGATGAAAATCGCGTCAAGGCCAAGGCTCTGCTTGCAGAGGCCGGAGTCTCTACTCCAATCGATGTTGAGTTCTGGTACCCAGAGGGCAACGTTCGTCGCGGCCAGGAGTACGAGCTACTCAAACTATCCGCGGATTCGGTTGGCTTCAACTTGATCGACGAGTCTGAGCCAAACTGGGCATTCACCGAGACGGTGTTCCCAGACCTGAACCCACACGATGCAGTTATTTTCGCTTGGGCTGCAACATCGTTGTCAGTTTCGGGTGACGACCAGTACCTAGTGCTGGGCGGACCTTCTAACTGGACTGGCTTTGATAACGCAGCCGCAAAGGGTCTGTTGGACGAGTTGAATGTGGCCGTAGATCCAGCTGAGCAGCTTCGTATCCGCCTTGCAATTGAGGCAGAGCTTGCCAAGGATGCATACAACATCACTCTGTTCCAGTTCCCAGGCCTAACCTGGTGGGACAAAGAGGTCACTGGCGTATCGCCAAACCTACTTGTTCCTTACTTCTACTGGAACTTCTGGAACTGGGCCCCAACCGCGGGCTAGTCTAGAAACGTAATTGTGAGGGGTCATCATTGTTTATCAGTGGTGGCCCCCAACAATGTAAAAAAGGGCGATGATGCTTAGTTTTATTGTGCGGAGATTTGCGGCGACTCTGGTCGTGCTACTAGTCGCATCTTTCATTGTCTACCAACTAACCGCCATATCTGGCGACCCATTATCTGAAATACGTGCCTCACGAGATCCAAACACGCAAGACCGTCTTCGCTACCTAACTGGGGTGCTCGATCTGGATGTTCCCCCATTTCTAAGGTATTTCTATTGGCTAGGTGGGGCGGCCGGCTGCTTGGTTGGACGTTGTGATCTTGGAGTGTCGATAGCTAAGGGCGAGAGTCTTGTGACAGAAGCTCTGGCCGGAGCAATTGCCTCAACCCTGCAACTAATCATTTTGGCGACGGTGCTCTCAATTCTGGTGGGGGTTGCTGTTGGTATGACCACTGCACTTCGTCAGTACTCGGGCTATGACTACTCAGTGACCTTCTTCGCTTTTGTTTTTTACTCCCTACCCATTTTCTGGGTGGCAGTTTTGCTCAAGGAGTACGGGGCGATTAGGTTCAATCGCTTTTTAGCGGATCCCACCTTTGGCCCTTGGGCGCTAGTCCTGATCCCACTTTTTCTTGCCGTCATAATTACAGGGATAGCAGGCGGAAGGCTCAAAGCCCGTATTCGTGTTTTCTTGATGTCGTTAGTTTTGTCCGTCACTTTGCTCGTTAGTTTGAATATCACCGGATGGCTTACATCTCCATCAATTGGAGTGGTTGGTGTGGTACTTGTGACGGCTGTAATTGCAGGAGTGGTACTCCTGCTTTCCACGGGCTTTGGTCAGCGCAGGGCAGTCTATGTCGTCGGCTCCATGGCCCTTGCAGCTGGGGCCATGTGGCTGCCTGGACAGTATCTTTTTTACTACCTTGAGGGCCCATTGGGAATCGTGGCGATGATTTCGATCATGGCGGCTATCGGCGTTGGACTCGCTCTGACTTTCGGCGGAGATGCTCGGGTGCAGATAGCAAAAATTGCCGGCTTCGTTGGGGGCCTCAGTGGTCTTGTTTTAGTAATCGATGAGGCCATGCAGTACTGGAGCACTTACTTGGAATTGATCCCGTTGAAGACGGGCTTTGTCTCCACAATTGGTGCCGTCACCCCCACAATTGGGCGAGAGGAGAACATGTGGCTAAGTTTGCTGGACTCATACGCCCACTTGATTCTCCCGACAGCAGCTCTCATGATTGTTTCTGTTGCTGGCTATACGCGGTACGCTCGCGCGTCTCTGCTTGAGGTTTTGAACCAGGACTACATAAGAACCGCTAGGGCCAAGGGGCTCAATGAGCGAACTGTGATTGTTCGGCACGCTTTTAGAAACGCAATGATTCCAATCGCCACAATTATCGCCTTCGATATTTCTGGCCTTATTGGCGGTGCAATTATTACTGAGCGGGTATTCGCGTGGGATGGCATGGGCGCGCTTTTCTCCAAGGGGCTCAATGCCGTTGATGTGAACCTAGTGATGGGCTTCTTCCTGGTTACCGGGCTGCTGGCGGTTATAGGCAACCTGATTGCGGATCTGCTTTATACCGCTCTTGACCCAAGAATTAGGGTGAACTAATGGCGAGAAAAAAGCGTGAGGATAGCTCTCAGCTCAACAGCGAAATTTCGATCGAGCAGCGGGAGACTGAAGGACTTTCTCTTGGAACGATAGTTCGCAGGCGTTTTTTAGCCCATAGGGCTGCCATTACCTCACTAATCGCGCTGGCCGTGATTACCTTGCTTGCCTTTACTTCCGTGGGAATCGTCATTGGCGGAAACGGATCCCTAATTACCGACCCGAATACGGGCAGGCTAGCAGTAGACGGCTTTCGAGTTCCAGGCTGGTGGACTTACAACTGGTACGAGAACTACGACATTTTGAACCCAGGCGGAACTCCGACCATGACCCTCTGGCCATTCAGTCCAGGGGCGCACCCATTTGGTCAAGACACCTTGGGTAAGGACATCTTTGCACGAGTGATGCGCGGAACCCAGCAGTCCTTAACCGTTATTTTCCTTGTCGGCCTTATTTCGACTGTGTTGGGTGTCGTCATAGGGTCGGTGTCTGGATTTTTCCGCGGATGGCTGGACAGCCTCCTAATGCGTTTCACTGACACCATAATTATTATCCCTACTCTGGTACTGGGCGCCGTTCTTGGCCGCACGTTTGGTGGGAATGCCTGGTCGCTTGGAATTCTGCTCGGCCTCATCGCCTGGACTGGACTCGCCAGGCTCGTGCGGGCAGAGTTCTTGGCACTTCGAGAAAGAGAATTTGTTGATGCAGCCCGGGTTGCAGGGGCATCGAATTTTAGAATCATTTTCAGGCACATACTCCCGAACTCAATCGGAGTGATTGTCGTAAACGCAACTCTGCTGATGTCAGCCGCTATTTTGATCGAAACTTCGCTTAGTTTCCTGGGGTTTGGAATAACCTCACCCGATATTTCTCTGGGTCAAATTATTTCCGAGTACAACGAGGCTTTCAAAACCAGACCTTGGCTTTTTTGGTATCCGGGATTGTTCATTGTCGTTATAGCGCTCGGTATTAATTTCGTGGGTGACGGCTTGAGGGACGCATTTGATCCCAGACAAAGACGCTTGCCCAGAACAGATGGCGCACTGCAAGACCTCAAGCGCTTGATTGGAAAGCGAAGGGCCGGGAAGTGATTCTAGAACGCCAAGGCGGCAAGCAGGGTAAGCGTGATGAGAGCCAAAATGGTCCTAAAGTGCCAAGCCGTGTTCACGCTAGAAATCAAATCCAGCCCTTGAGTTTTTTCCCAACGGTTTCTAATTACAGCGGCCGCGGCTCCGGACTCACTGGTTACAAGATCCCCCGGCCTTACGGTCCCAGCGAGGTAAGTGGAGTCTGGGAGGTGCTGTCCTTGATCCTTAGTGGCAAAGAAGGCTGCGTGGCGTCCAGGAGCCGGCGCTCCCCATGCGGTGTATTTCTTTTGGCCAACAAAAACTGCAAGCGCGTAGCGAGTATCAACTCGATCAATTGCGCCCCAAGAGATGTAGTGACTCCGTATCAAGTTGACGATTCTCACTCCACCATCGTCGACCTCCACTCGCGGCAGCCAAAACATTACTGCGCTGCTATAAACCAAGAGGGCTGCAAGTGGAACAGATCCGAGCGCGCTAGCTACTCCATAATCTCTGACAAAAAGAACCAAGGCCAAGGCCATTACAAGTCCGACGAGGATGGTAATTACCCTGCCGAAAGTAGACCTGAAAACTTGCATGACTCCAATCTATCCGCAGAGGTAATGTCGTGAGCGAAGACAAGCAAACCATTATCGAGGCTACGGGGCTTTCGGTTGATTTCTGGGTCGACGGCGAATGGGTAATGGCTGCCTCGGGGGTTAATTTCAAGGTTGGCCAAGGCGAAGTTCTGGCCATTGTGGGTGAGTCGGGATCGGGAAAGTCGACCTCGGCGATGAGTCTTCTGGGCCTATTACCCGTGAACGGCAGGTCAGCAGGATCGGTGAAGCTGCGAGGCGAGGAGCTAGTGGGGGCTGAAAAAGCACGCCTGAGACAAATCCGGGGAAAGGAAATTGCGGCGATTTTTCAAGAGCCGATGACTGCTCTAAATCCCGTCTACACGATAGGTTTTCAAATTGTCGAAGCAATTCAGGTTCATAATTCTGGAATGACAAATGCTCAAGCGAAGAACAGAGCACTTGAATTGCTGGCAATGGTTGAGCTTCCGGACCCGGACAAAGCATTCAGCTCCTATCCTCATCAGCTTTCGGGAGGTCAGAGGCAGCGCGCAATGATTGCGCAGTCCATCTCATGCGATCCTCTTTTGCTGATTGCAGATGAGCCAACTACGGCACTGGACGTGACAGTCCAAGCCGAAATTTTGAATCTCCTTCGAGATCTAAATAAGAGACTCAATTCAGCGATTATTTTGATTACCCACGACATGGGTGTGGTGGCGGATTTATCAGATCACATGATTGTCATGAAAGATGGTGTGGTCGTGGAGGCTGGAACAACCATTGACATTTTCAAACGACCGTCCCACCAGTACACCAGGGAATTGCTTGCAGCGGTTCCTCACTTAGGAACAGTCAGTGTTGCGGAGCCAAGGCCAAGAGCCGAAAGAGCTGAGCCATCTCTCAAGATGGAAGCCCTGAACATCGAATATCCTAAGCGCGGTAAAGTGCCAGCCTTCTTGGCCGTTCAGGATGCAACTTTCGAGATTTACCCTGGAGAGGTACTCGGATTAGTCGGAGAGTCGGGCTCAGGAAAGACCACAATTGCCAGAGCTGTCGTCGGGCTTATGCCAATAAAGAGCGGGCAACTTGAAGTTGCAGGTCAAAAGATGGTGGGGGTATCGAAAAAGGATCTTCAGGCTGTTCGAAGAAATATTGGAATTGTGTTTCAAGACCCGGGCTCGTCCCTAAACCCACGTTGGCCAATCGGCCAGTCTATTCAAGAGCCTCTTTTACTCGCTGGTCAAAGCCCTAAAGAGCGAAGCCACAGGGTTGGCGAACTGCTCGACATGGTTGAACTTCCAAAGTCCTACCGGAATCGCTATCCGCATGAATTATCTGGGGGGCAGCGACAGCGAGTCGGTATCGCAAGGGCCTTGGCTCTTAACCCGAAACTTCTGGTTGCCGATGAACCGACAAGCGCCCTGGACGTATCGGTGCAAGCGCGGGTTCTTGAGCTCCTGCAGGAAATTCAAAAAAAGCAGCAGTTTGCGACGCTTTTTGTCTCGCACGATCTTGCAGTAGTAGACCTATTGAGTGATCATATTGCAGTCATGCAGCATGGAGTCATCGTTGAGCAGGGAACAAAAGACCAGATTCTTCGTAATCCTCAGCAGGAATACACCAAGAGATTGATCGCCGCGGTGCCGGTGCCGGATCCGGAGGCTCAAGCAAAGCGCAGGGAAGATGCCAAACGGACTTTCGGCCCGAAAGGCTAATCTTCCAGTTCCGGTTTCACTGGAGCAGGTGCCTTGTAGTCAGGCGCGTAGATAGGCAAGTACTTCCAAAACAAGAACGCTCCAACGAAGTTCAGCAAACCAGTTGCCGCGAGGGCGCTTGCTAATCCCACTGATGCCGTCAGTACGGTAATCATCGCCGGAGCCAAGGCCACGCCACCGGAGGTGAGCATCCTAAAGGCTGCCAAAAACTCGCTTCTCGAGCCTGGAGGAGCCAGGTCAGCTCCCAGAATCATATTTATGCCAGCCGAAAGCGCATTGGCTAGCGCGGTGACGGCCGCCAAAATCCAGAAGGTAAATACGTCGGTGACCAAAAACGAGAACAGGTAGGTCGTTCCAAGGGCCAACAAGGTGGGAACCGAGGACCAGAACTTTCCGTAACGATCCATGATGATGCCGGATAGATAAAACAAAGCAAAGTCTATGAAGCCAGTCAGACCAAAAATAAACGAAGTTTCACCCGGAGAGATGCCAAGTTGAATCGCCAGCAACGGTAACCCGATGAGTCGAATTGTTCTTCCGGCTGAAATGATTGCCGATGCGACACCTAGCGTGGCCAGCTTCGGAGCCTCTCGTCTTGCAACTTTCCAAACATTTCCGTTTTGACCAGAAGGTGCTGTCTTCAGTCGACCCTTGGGAGCGAACATTATCGAAGCACCAGAGGCCAAGCACAAAATAGCAGCGGCTAGGTAACCAAATTCGACACCGTATAAAACGATGAACGCTGAACCCAGGACCGGTCCAATCGCCATGCCACCCCGAAACATTCCCCCAAGAAGTGACATCGATTTTGGTCGGTGTTGCTCGGGAACTATTTCGGCAAGCAGGCTGTGACGCGCCAAGCCAAATAAAGAGTGCGCCGCACCGAAACCGAGAGCGCTTAGAACGAGTGCCGGATAACCCAGATGGAAAAAGGCCAACAGTGTCATGGCGAAACCCAAAACCGTACTGGCAATCATGGCCTGACGTTCGCCAATTTTTGAGTTCACCCAAGAGGCCGGGACCTCAAAGACCATTGTTGAGACCATCAGGACAGTGGTTACGATGCTGGCTTCAGCCAGGCTGAAACCAAAGCCCACCGCCGAAACCGGCAAAATCGGAAGGAGTGCTCCCTCAGCTGCGGTGATCAGCAGCGAGGGCAGATAAATGGCTGTGACTAACTGGCGCTTTCTAAACTCTCCAGATGTCATGGTTCTTATTATTCACCCTCGAACCAAATACAGCAGCGAGAAGTATCAGTGCAGCGGACAGCCCGAGCGTCAGTGTCAGTCGCTGGCCGGTCACCGTAAGAAGCAGGATTGTGGAAATAAGTGGGGTAAAAAAAGCAATCGTGCCCACTCGTTGAGCTGGAGCGTGCTTCAATGCGTAGTCCCAAAGATAAAAAGAGCCGCCCAGAGGCCCGAGTCCCATGAGCACCAGCCATAACCACTGCACAGAGTCAATGGTCGCAGCTGGCTCAAAGATGAAGTGCGCCCCTATCGCGAGCATTCCGGCGACAAAGCTATAACCTCCAACCGCAGCCGTTGGTGAGTCGGCCAGAGACTTGCTGATCAGTGAATAGCTTGAAAATATAAGCGCCGCGATTCCCGCGTAAACATATCCGACTGCAAATCCGCCGACCAATTCGGTTCCGGACAAAATAGCCAATGCCGCACCCGCAAAGCCCAGAATTCCGGCAATCCAGTGTTTGTAGGTAAGGCTCGTGCCCTTAATAAACAGTGGAGCCAGTATCACAACCAATATCGGCCAGAGGTAATTCACGAGGTTGGCCTGAACGCTTGGAGCGTTTTGTAGCCCAGCGAACAGCGCAAAGTGATAGCCCAGAAGCCCATAAACGCCAACCAATAGCACTCGTTTTCTAGGGATCAGTCTTGGGATGCTGAAACCCGAAACGGGCAAGGCGATGACGGAGCCAACTACAAGACCTATGCCGGTCATCAAAAGAGGTGGCACTGTGTCCAATAAAATTGCCAAACTTGCTAGGGATCCCCAGAGTAAGACCGCCGCGAGGGCAGCCAAGTCGCTTCGCACTTCCTGATTCTAGGGGTTGTAATCGGCTGTGAGTTCCCGAGTTTTATTACAAATGGCCGCTCATGTTTGGTACTCTTGAGTGCTCGGAGTATTCCGAGGGGCTACTAAGTAACTAAACATGGGGATGATCGGTTTCGACATTGCATTGCTGCGTGGATGAAGCGGGTCGAGGATGAGCACTTATCTCGTAAACGATGTGTTCAAAACTATAGGTGCCAAAACAAAGCGCGCCGACTTCGCCCTAGCTGCATAGCTAGCCTCGAGGTCCGTCTGACTAGGTATGATTTCGATCTAGCTCCAGACGTCATTTAGAAATCTAGCTAACCGCTTGCGTCAAAGGTGCGGTTGGGACTTTTTACTTTGACTGGGCTTGTCGGCGTAGTTGCTTCAAACAAATGCCGGAGCCGAGTAGAACGAATTCTGAAGCTACACCCGTAGAAGAGCCATAATCGATGTCATGGACGGGGGTTCAATTCCCCCCATCTCCACAACCCCCATATAACTAAAGGCCCCTCTAATCCGGGGCCTTTAGTTATTTAACGAGATGGCTTGTTGCCGAACAGGCGGCTGTCTCGGCCACGGCCAATAGACTTAGCCAAATGGCTGAGCTAGATATTGGAAGACAGATTAGAGACTTAGAGTCTCTTTTTCAGGGTATCTCCAAGGTCCTAAACCCCGAGGGCCTAAAGACAAGAGTCAGCGACTTAGAGGCGCAGGCAACCGATCCGAACATTTGGGACGACCAGGTGAATGCTCAGGCTGTCACTACTGAGCTGTCGCGCACCAAGGCGCAACTCTCTCAACTCGAGGAGCTCGGCCAGGACATACAAGACCTAGAAGATTTCAAGGAAATGGCCCTGGAAGACAAAAGTGCAGCGGACGAATTCGCTCTTGAGCTCGCAAGGGTAACGAGCGAACTTGACCAGCTGGAGACGCAAACTTTGTTGAACGGCGAATATGACCCCAGAGGGGCAATCCTCTCGGTGCGCTCTGGTGCCGGCGGAGATGATGCAACTGACTTCGCCGAAATGCTGATGCGAATGTATTTGCGCTACGCCGAGAAAAATGGCCACAAGGCCAAGGTCTTGGAAATTTCTCACTCCGAGGGCGCCGGCATAAAAAGCGCGACCGTGGAAATGGATTTCCCCTATGCCTATGGGCAGCTGTCGATCGAGTCCGGCACTCACCGCCTAGTCCGCATGAGCCCGTTTAATGCTGCCGGAAAGAGGCAGACATCCTTCGCGGCAATAGAAGTCGTGCCGGTCATGGCTGTTACTGAATCGGTAGAAATCCCGGACTCAGATATTCGAATAGATGTTTTTAGATCTTCTGGTCCAGGCGGTCAATCGGTCAACACTACTGATTCGGCTGTGAGGATCACCCACACACCTTCCGGCATTGTCGTGTCCTGCCAAAACGAAAAGAGCCAGTTGCAAAACAAAGCTTCTGCGATGAGGGTATTGCAGTCCAAGCTTCTTGATGCCCAGCGCCGGGCGGATAACGAAAAACGTAAAGAGCTCGCCGGTGACGTCAAAGCCAGCTGGGGAGAGCAGATGCGCTCCTACGTCCTAGCCCCGTACCAGATGGTTAAGGACCTAAGAACAAACTACGAGGAGAATAACCCCGACGATGTGTTCGATGGAAAACTCGAGGGCTTTATCTCCTCCGGAATTAGGTGGCGCAAAATGGGGCAGTCAAACTAGCCCTGCAGTTTTCTTTTACTCCGCCTAGGCTTAGTAAAACCAACACCAATTAGGAGCACAAGTGCCACGGGAACGCGGTCAAAAAGCGGTAGCGACAAACCGCAAGGCTCGCCACGATTACCTCATAGAGGATGAGATCGAGGCTGGCTTGGTGTTGACTGGAACCGAGGTTAAGTCACTGCGGGAGGGACGAGCGTCGCTGGTGGACGGCTATGCGGTCATCGATCGTGGAGAAGCCTGGCTCGAAAATGTTCACATTCCGGAGTTTTTAGCAGGGTCTTGGACGAATCACGGGACAAGGCGTCGACGAAAGTTGCTGATGCACAGATCTGAAATTGAAAAGCTAGCCGGAAAAATTAGTGGCTCAGGAATGACATTGATTCCACTGTCGTTGTATTTTTCTGACGGCAAGGCCAAGGTGAAGATTGCTCTTGCTAAGGGTAAAAAAGAATATGACAAACGCCAGAGCCTAAAAGAGGCGCAGGACACCCGAGAAGTCGCGAGAGCCGTGGCAACTCTTGGTAAAGAGTGGTGAGCGTTTTTCTCTCAAGTTTTATCGGGATAGAGTTATTGAAGTATTGAGGAGCTATTTTTGACTTATTTGATTGCGTTGCCATGTGTCGATGTGAAGGACAAGGCCTGCATTGATGAGTGCCCTGTTGACTGCATTTATGAGGGTGACCGCATGCTCTACATCCACCCAGATGAGTGCGTGGACTGTGGAGCCTGTGAGCCAGTTTGTCCGGTCGAGGCTATTTACTACGAGGATGATATTCCTGCTGAGTGGAGCGACTATTACAAAGTAAATGTTGACTTCTTCGACGAAGTTGGCTCTCCAGGGGGCGCCGCAAAAGTGGGCCCGGTCGCCGGAGATCACCCTATAGTTGCCGCTCTGCCTCCGCAGTTGCAGGCGTAATTTCCGCGACTTTTTCTGGTGGTAATCACATGTGCCCTAGGCTGTTACCTAGGCATGACTAGGAGTAGCAATTGAGCGCGGATAAGGTTTCCATCGACATCGATGGCAAAGTTGAAGAGTATGCGGTAATTCCTGCGACTCAAGGCCCATCGGGCATAGACATTTCAAATCTAATAACCAACACCGGCTTGACCGCGTTTGACCAGGGCTTTGTAAACACTGCATCCACAAAATCAGCAATAACTTTTATTGACGGGGATAAGGGAATTCTGCGCTATCGCGGGTATCCGATCGAGCAACTCGCTGCTAACAAAAGCTTCCTTGAAACCTCCTATCTCCTAATCTACGGTGAGTTGCCTACAGCAGCGGAAGCAGAAGAGTTTGATCAGAATCTAAGGCGGCACACCCTTATTCATGAGGGCATGAAGGACTTTTTTAAGGCCTTTCCTCAGGATGCTCACCCGATGTCGGTTATGTCCGCTGGGGTCAGTGCGCTGTCGACTTTTTACCAAGACTCGCTTGACACCAAAGACCCCGAACAGGTTGAACTTTCGACACTTCGACTCTTGGCTAAACTCCCGGTAATTGCTTCATACGCTTATAAATCTTCAATTGGGCAAGCGTTGCTTTACCCGGATAACTCTTATTCAATGGTTGAGAATTTTTTGAAGATGACATTCGGAAATTACGCCGAAGATTATTCTCAGAACCCGGTAGTCACCCAGGCGCTAGACACGCTCTTATTGCTCCATGCTGACCACGAACAGAACTGCAGCACCTCAACTGTTCGATTGGTTGGCTCCTCCAATGCCAACATCTTCGCATCGGTTGCCTCCGGCATAAACGCTCTTTCTGGTCCATCACACGGTGGTGCGAACGAAGCGGTTTTGGAAATGCTTAGCTCTATCCAAAACTCCGGCGAGGGCGTCAGCCAGTACGTAGATCGAATTAAGAACAAAGAAGAGGGCATTCGACTCATGGGCTTTGGGCATCGAATCTATAAGTCTTTTGACCCTAGAGCGACGATTGTTAAGCAGACTGCGGACCAGGTTCTAAGTGAATTAGGCATCAACGATCCGATGCTGGAGATCGCCAAGGAGCTTGAGGCAGTTGCGCTCTCGGATGAGTATTTTGTGGAGCGCAAGCTTTACCCGAACGTGGATTTTTACACCGGCGTGATTTACAAAGCCCTAGGTTTTCCTCCTCGAATGTTCACACCGCTGTTCGCAGTTGGACGACTCCCGGGCTGGATTGCTCACTGGCGCGAGATGATGGAAGACCCAAGTACTCGCATTGGCAGGCCGCAGCAGCTCTACACCGGACCAGCCGAACGCTCACTTTAGATTTTTTGGTACATCCGCACCCGGGTGCTGCCGAATTTTTTGTCGGAAATCACTTTTAGCCAATCTGGTTTATCTAAATCCTCAGTTTTATCGGAGCGCTCGACTACGAGTGTCGCGTCGGGGCTCAGGTGGTTTCCCAGCGACGCCAAGATTTTGAGAAGTTCACTGTTGGTAAATTCATAGGGTGGATCTAAAAACACTAAGTCAAACACTTGGGTTACGTTTTTGAGATACCTGAAAGCGTCTAGGTTTTTGTTTGAAACTGCTGCACCAGGGCGTATTTTCTGAACAGCTTTTAGGACCTGTTTCGAATTTTCGAGACAAATTTCGTGGGCCTCGGGGTTCTTCTCGACGAGGATAACGCTGGCGGCGCCGCGGGATAGGGATTCAAGACCCAGCGCACCGGTGCCGGCGAATAAATCAAGCACTTCGCAGTCCTCAATTAGCCCTCGCGCCTCTAGGGAAGCGAAGATAGATTCTTTGACTCGATCCCCTGTCGGGCGAGTGGACTTAGCCACCGAGTGCAATCTAATTGACCCAGCATCTCCCGAAATGATTCTGCTCACGGGAGTGAGCCTAGTGAAACTTTCTCGGAACATCGGCCATGATTGGCTTGTGCTTACCGATTTGACGCCATTGGCCGGAGTTCTTGGGGATAAAACCGCCAAGGCTCTTGATAAGCAGTTTGGAATCAAAACGGTTGCAGGCCTTCTCTTGCATTTTCCAAGACGCTACTCCAAGCGCGGCGAGCTCACCGATTTTTCATCGCTACCCATCGGCGAAGTTGTAACCGTTGTTGGTCAGGTTCAAAGTACTAACCAGCGCAGTATGAAGGGACGTAAGGGCAGCATCTTCGAGGTAGTTCTCGGGGATGGAAATGGTCAACTAACCCTCGCGTTTTTCAATCAGACCTGGCGGCAGGCCGAGCTACATGCCGGCGTTCAGGGGCTATTTTCTGGAAAAATCGGCGCCTTCTCGGGTAGATTGCAGCTCACCCATCCTGATTATGAACTTTTCGACGCCGAAATTATTGATCAGCAGGCCAAGGCTTGGGCCGAGCTTCCGATTCCGATTTACCCAGCAACCGGAACCCTGTCGAGCTGGAGGATTCAGAAAGCTGTCGAAAAAGTGCTTGATGCGGGCCACCATGCTCAAGAGGTCATTCCAGCTGGGCTTCTAGAACAACAGAAGCTCATGCCGCTCTTGAGCGCGATGGAAATGATTCATCGACCCAAAAAAGATTCGGACTGGGAGCAGGCCACCAATTCTTTGAAGTTTCATGAAGCCATGCTCCTGCAGCTCGGCTTGCTGGAGCGTAGAAAAAAAGCCGAGTCAGAAGAGGCTGCAGTCTACAAATCCGGGATGTTGCTTTCTAGATTTGATGAGGGTCTTCCATTCGACCTCACCCCTGGACAGATCAACGCAGGAAGTCAGATTGCTGCCGATTTAGCTCGAGGTCACCCGATGAACCGCATGCTTCAGGGTGAGGTGGGTTCAGGCAAGACGGTTGTGGCTCTTCGAGCTATTCTGGCGGTCGCGGAATCCGGTGGGCAGAGTGCTCTTCTGGCACCAACCGAGGTGTTGGCATCACAGCACTTTCGTTCAATAGTTCAAGCGCTCGGGCCGGCCGTAACTAAGGAGCTTGGAGTCAGACTTTTGACGGGGCAACAGCCCCAAGCTATGCGCAAAAAAACTCTGCTGGACATGGCATCTGGTAATTGCCGCCTAGTGATCGGAACTCACGCGCTACTCAGTGACAACGTTTCGTTTTTTGACCTTGGTCTGGTGATTATCGACGAGCAGCATCGATTCGGAGTGGGCCAGCGCGAAGCCCTCAAGTCCAAGGCGAAAAAATCTCCGCACAGCTTGGTGATGACCGCAACTCCAATTCCGAGGACGCTTGCAGTCACGGTCTTTGGCGATCTCGATGTTTCTTCCCTGAGGGAGCTCCCAAAAGGGCGTCAGCCAATCCTTACTCATGTCGTCGATATCTCTCGCAAGGACCTTGTCGCCAGAGTATGGGAGAGGGTCTCTGAAGAGGTATCGGCGGGCAGGCAGGCTTTTGTCGTCTGTCCAAAAATCGACCCTCAGCAAACAGAGGACACTGGAGCAATGGTTCCGCACTCTGAAAATCTGGAATCCGAGCATGGGCTTGAGCCTGCGAGTGTCACAAGTGTTTTTGCCTCCCTGGAAAACAACAAGATGCTGGCTGGGATTCGTATCGGCCTTCTCCACGGCCGCATGAGCTCGAAAGAAAAAGACGAAGTCATGGATCAGTTTGAATCTGGTCAACTTCAGGTGCTTGTCGCCACCACCGTAATTGAGGTCGGAGTGAATGTCCCAAATGCTTCAACAATGGTCGTGCTGGACGCAGATCACTTCGGACTCTCTCAGCTTCATCAGCTTCGTGGTCGTGTTGGCAGGGGAGAGCATGCCGGGCTTTGTCTCTTGGTTTCAGGAGTAGATACTGAAACCTTGGCGTTTCAGCGCTTAGATGCCCTCAGTCGAATCAGCGACGGTTTTGAACTCTCGGAGATAGACCTTGATCTTCGGGGCGAGGGCGATGTTTTGGGCGACACTCAATCTGGGGGTCGCTCGTCGTTGCAGCTCCTTCGAGTTGTCAGGGATGCCAAATTGATTCAAGAAGTGAGGCCTCTGGCTGTCGACATGGAAAAAGCCGGCATGTCTAAAGAATTGGCGCTGGTTTTGGAAATACAGGATGCGGGGCAGCTGGCTCGCGGCTAACCTAGTGACGTGAGTTCTGTAGCGATTTATCCGGGGTCCTTTGACCCGATAACAATGGGGCACCTGTCGGTGCTCTCACGATCCGCAACGGTCTTTGACAAGGTCTATCTGCTGATAGTCCATAACAGCTCCAAAATAGCCGCTATGGACCTTGAGACCCGTGTGGCGATGGCGGAAGGAGCCATAGCGGAGGCTGGTCTTGCCGCCAAGTGTTCAGTTCAGTCACTACACAGTGGTCTTCTTATAAAAAAAGCCCAAGAACTTGGTGCGAATGCAATCGTGAAGGGCTTTCGTAACTCGGCAGACATCGACTACGAACTGCCCATGGCCAAGGTGAATCATGACCTAGCCGGGATTGAGACAGTGTTTATCGCCTCCGAGGGGAACTACGGGCACGTCTCTTCAAGTTTGGTCAAGGAGGTCTTTGCTCTCGGCGGAGACATATCCAAATACGTAACTCCATCGGTTCTAAAAAAGATGCAAGAAGGAAAAGAATGACCCTGCTGGTTGCAGTCCACGATCTAATGAAACGACCCGGTCAAATGCGGGAGATCCAGATTGATCACGCACAGGAAATAGGAATTGGGACCTCAGTTGTTGAGGTTCCTGCCAAGTCAACCATCGAGATTTCCCTGAAGCTGGAGTCGGTCCACGAGGGCGTTTTGGCCACGGGCGAGGTCTTTGCAACTGCCGAGGCTCAGTGCTCGAGATGCCTAGATCCGATCAACCTTGAGGTTGAGGTGGATTTTCAGGAACTTTTCGCCTATTCTTCTAGCTCGGATGAAGATTTGGTTGTTCTTAGTGAACACATCGACTTAGAACAAGTCCTCATTGATTCGATAGTCTTGAATCTTCCCTTCCAGCCTGTGTGCGCCAAGACCTGTCTTGGCTTGTGCCCAGACTGCGGAATAAGATTGACTCAAGATGTAGAACACGGCCACGAAAAACCGGTTGATCCGCGTTTCAGTGCGCTACAAGATTTCGCGAATAAGGAAGAGTAAAGATGCCAGTACCAAAACGTCGACAGTCTCGCTCGAACACACGCTCACGTCGCTCTCAGTGGAAGGCTGCGCCAATCACATTGGTAAAGACCATTGAAAACGGCGAGACCGTTTACAGCTTGCCTCACCGTGCCAAGGTGGTAACCGACTCTGTCGGCACCGCACTTTACATGGAATACAAGGGCCGCAAGGTAGCAGACGCATAACCAATGCCCCTTGACGAGCTGTCACAAACGCTCGGCATCGAGATTGATCCCGAGCTACTCACGCTTGCTCTGACTCACTCCTCTTACGCATACGAAAACGGTTCCAAGGACAACGAGCGTCTTGAATTCCTTGGCGACTCAGTGCTTGGCTTTTTGGTTGCAACTTTTGTTTTCCAAACTCATTCCGACCTTCAAGAGGGCGAGCTCACGAAGCTGAAAAATGCTGTCGTTTCAGCCAACGCCCTGGCCACGGCCGCTAATCGCATGAACCTAGGTGCTTATATTTTCCTCGGCAAAGGCGAAGAGCAGACCGATGGTAGACAGAAAACCAACATTCTTGCCGATACTTTTGAAGCGGTCCTTGGCGCCGCATATCTTTCAAATGGGCTCGAGGGCGCAAGTAAAATTGTCCAAAAATTTATCCTGCCGCTTTTGGATGACCCGGACGCAGTCCGAGAAGCAAGTGACCCGAAAACTTCGTTGATTGAAAAACTTCAGCGGTTATCACGAGAGCCTGCTTCCTACGAAATAACCGCTACCGGACCTGAGCATGAGCGGGTTTATCGCGCGGAGTGTTTTTCGGCGGGCAAGTTGCTTGCAGTCGGCGAGGGCAGAACCAAGCGCAACGCTGAGACTGAGGCTGCTATTCAAGCCCTCAGGTCGCTTCTAGGGTCCTAATGCCGGAACTTCCCGAGGTGGAGACGGTTCGTGCTGGGCTTGCCTCCAGGATAATCGGCTCTCGAGTGGTTGACATTTCAATAAGTGACGCGAGGTCTTTGAAGCGTCACGTCTTGGGTCCGAAGCACTTTGTGGACGAACTCTTAGGCCAAAGCTTTCTGGCAGTTGTTCGAAGGGGAAAGTTTCTTTGGCTACCCCTGTCAGATTCTCGGGCACTTGTTGGTCACTTAGGCATGAGTGGCCAAATGCTTTTACGGGACAAGGGCCATGACCCCGATCCCCAGACCAGAGTGGTTTTATCTGTCGAGTCCGGGTCAGGTCAACTACTAGAGGTCAGATTCGTCGATCAAAGAATTTTTGGTTCGTTGGCGATTGAGGATTTGGTTCCAACTTCAGATCGGGCACCCGGAGGCTTCAGTCCCGAGAGCCCGGTGAATAGCAGCATCCCAAGTGTGGTTAGACACATCGCCAGAGACCTGCTCGATGTGAACTTCAACATCGACAGCGTCGCTACGAAAATGCAAGCTCGAGCATCCGGCATCAAGCGCGTGCTACTTGACCAGAACTTGCTTAGTGGAATTGGAAATATTTACGCCGACGAATCGCTCTGGCTCGCACAGCTTCACTATGACCAGCCTGCCAACAGTATCGCTAGGGAAAAGCTAATCGACCTGATTTTGATCGCAACCGGTGTACTGGAGCGCGCAGTTATCCAAGGCGGGACTTCCTTTGATGAACAATACAAAAATGTGAACGGTGAAAGTGGCTATTTTTCTCAGTCTCTAAATGCCTACGGGCAAGCTGGAAAACCATGTCCTAGATGCGGGACAGAAATCAAGCGAATCGCTTGGGCAAACAGGGGAAGTCATTTCTGCCCAACCTGTCAGAGGTTAGTTACCTAGCTGTTGAATTACCACGCCACTGCTTGGCCGAGATCCTTGGCCACATTGCCACCGCAAAGGCCAGCACTGCGGCACCGTAGGACCAGATAAATCCGGCTTGATTAGCGGGAATCATTTTGTCTTGCCCGAAGCTTTGGCTGAATAAAAAAAGTGACCCAAGAATCGCGATGGCGAAAAAAAGATTTGGACTTCTGAAGTCCGATGCAACTCTAATTTGCAGGGCAACCAGCAGCACCAGGCTGAGACTGAGAACTGACCCAATTGGGAGTTGGTCGAATAATGAGCTTTGATGCAGAATCGTGCCGAAAACTGCCACTGCTACCGCTTTCAGGACTGCCGAAAGGCTTTTGCCGGTGGCTCTTTTTTTGCTCTGCACCCCTTGAGCCTAGAACCTAATTGCACGCCGCAGTCTGTCCCACTCCAGCCATTGAGACGCTCACCTAATCAAACTGGAAGAAAATCGCTAAACTTTTGGCTCGGATAGGCTTTATCTGGAAGCGAAAGGGGTTTTTGAGCTTGCATCTAAAAAGCATCACCCTAAAGGGTTTTAAATCTTTCGCCCAGGCAACAACGATTCTGTTGGAACCCGGAATCACTTGCGTAGTTGGACCGAATGGTTCCGGTAAGTCCAATATTGTCGACGCTCTAGCCTGGGTGATGGGCGAACAGGGTGCGAAGACCCTTCGTGGCGGCAAGATGGAAGATGTGATTTTCGCCGGAACTTCAACCAAAGCGCCGCTTGGTCGGGCAGAAGTGTCACTCACCATCGACAACTCAGACGGGGCTTTGCCGATTGAGTATGCCGAGGTCACGATTTCGAGAGTCTTGTTTCGGAACGGGGCCTCCGAGTATTCGATCAACCAGCAACCCTGTCGCTTATTGGATGTCCAAGAGCTGCTCAGCGACACTGGTCTCGGCCGTGAGATGCATGTCATCGTTGGACAGGGGCAGCTCGACACCGTGCTTAGAGCCACACCACTTGAGCGTCGCGCTTTTATAGAGGAAGCTGCGGGAATTCTAAAGTTTCGTCGTCGTAAAGAAAAGACAGAGCGCAAGCTGGAAGCAATGCAGTCAAACCTGACCAGACTGCACGACCTGATCGCGGAAATTAGGCGCAATCTAAAACCGCTTGGACGACAAGCGGAGGTAGCGAGAAGCGCCCAGGAAATAGCCGCCGTGGCACGGCACGCCAAGTCCCAGCTTCTTAGCGTCCAGGTTCGTAGCTCTAAAGAGCAGCTAGAAGCTGCTTCAAAGTCCGAAAACGAACGCAAAGCCGAATCTTCTTTTGCTCAAGCGCAACTAGCGAGTGCTAGAAACGCGATCGCGCAAATTGAATTGGAATTGAATCCAGATGAATTAGACCAAGCCAAGTCGAAGCTATTTCGCTTCGAGGCCATCGAGCAGAAGCTTAGAAACCTAAAAAACCTTGCCGATCAGCGCGTGAATCTCTTGGTGGATAATCAGCCCGAATCTGCCGGTTTGGAAATTGAGTCATTGGAAACAGAGCTTTCATCGGCGACAGATTTACTAAGAGTTATGGAGCTAGAGATACAGGCCAGTACCGCGAAGCTGGCCGGATTTGAGCAGGCCAGGCAGCTGGCTTCAGAAGCAATGAATTTATTTGACGCAGACTCGATTCGTCATCGAAGCCAGCAGGAGTCTCAGGCTCGCGAAAGAAATCAGGCGACCGGGGAAGTTTCACTCCAAGAGGCGAGAATCGAATCTGTTCATCAAGCCCGCCTCAAGCTTCAGGACAGCATTTCCCAGGCAGAGTCTCGCGTTAATGAGCTATCCAGACAGCAGTCAGCGACGACAACTGAAGGCCTGTCCACCTCTGATGACGCGCTTCGAAAGGGTTACGAATTAGCCCAGCTGACTGAATCAAAAGCCCGAAGGCTAGTTGACGAGTCTCGCCAGGAGTTACATTTTGCGGAGCGAGAGCGAGACGCTCTAGCCGCAAGGCATGCAGCACTAGGCCTAACCCTCGATCAATCGGACGGCGGCGGGGAAGCAATTAGGGCAAAGCTTCAGGGCATCAAGGGGCTGCTAGCAAAGAGCGTCAGCGTTGAAAAGGGTTTTGAGAAAGCAATCGCCGTGGCACTGGGAGCCCTTTCGGACGCGATAGTTGTCGACAGCAGAGTTCAGGCGATCGAGGCCATTAGATTCCTCAAGGCTCAAGATCTTGGTCGTGCAGAGTTTCTTGTCACAAGCTCCGACGTTGAAACCGGCAAGCTTGCCCAGAGGGCAGGGCTTGTAAACGCCAGCACACTAGTAAGCGCACCCAAGTCAGTTCTTGCACTTCTCGAACATTTTTACGTGGCAACAAACCTCGATGATGCCGAAAAGGCCCTAGAAATCGATCCTGAAATAACCGTCATCACCAAGGATGGGGACTTAGTTTCCGAACATACGGTCCGAGGCGGTGGAACAAAGCTTGCATCCAAGCTAGAACTCAGTGCTGAAAGGAATTTCGCGGCCACAGGTTTAGCTAAATTCGAGTCTGAAATTCAGGCTCTCGCGAAAAAACTCAGCGATGCTGAGGAAGGCTCAGAGGTTGCGACCGCAGGTGTGAAAAGAAGTCTGTCCGAGCTGCAAGAACACGATGCACTTTTGGCAGCCAGTGCTGAGCGAGCCGGAAGGCTGATAGCGCAACTGGATTCCGGCCGCGCTGAGATCGCAAGGTTTGAGGCCGAAATTGAACTGCAGGACCAGCTCGCCAAGACGGCGAACCAAGAGCTGGAAGTCTTGGCTCAAAAAGTCGCAGACCTGCCTGAACAGTCTTCAGTCGAAGTATCCATAGAGGCGCGCTTGGAGCTGTCGAGGAATCTAGACTCTTCTAGGCAGCAAGAGCTAGAGGCCAGGATTGAGGCCGGCACTCTTGCCGAGCGAAGCAGTGCATCTTCCAGGCAGTTGGCGGTTTTGAAGGGTCGATTGGCTGAAGCCGTTTCTGCCAAGCTTGCCGCTAATGATGCGAGCGTGGCTCGAGAGAACCAGCTGACTAGCGCCAGAGACATTCTTTCGAAATTACCTCAAGTAATGACGCTGACCGGGGCTCTTTCTTCGAAGCTGCGGGTTGAGCTTTTGGATCTAGAGGCTAAGCGGTCGCAACGAAGTGAGCGCCTAGCGCAGCTGAGGTCCCAAGCGATTGAACTGGAGGCCCGATTTGCTAGCCTAAATTCTTCTGTTCACGAAGTCGAAATGCAAAATTACGAGCTCCGCCTAACCTTGCAAAATCTGAAGGATCGCGTCGAGTCTGAGCTGTCGATGAGCATCGAGGAGCTACTGGAGGAAAACACGGAGGTTGATCAGCCGCTTGAAGATTTGCAGAAGTTGCTTAGACAGGCTGAAGCCAAATTGTCACAACTGGGAGCTTTCAACCCATTGGCGCTTGAGGAATTTTCAGCACTTGAAGAGCGCCACAAGTATCTGAGCGACCAGCTGGCCGACTTGACTGCCGCCAGGGCCGATTTGACCTCGATTATTGGCGACCTTGACGGCAAGATGCAGCATATTTTTTCTAGTGCGTTCGAGGACACAAAAAAAGAATTCGAAAAAGTGTTTCCGCTTCTGTTCCCAGGAGGAACCGGCTCACTGAGCCTTACTGAGCCGGATAACTTACTGGTCACGGGCCTTGAGGTTTCGGTCAAGCCTGCCGGCAAAAGAATTGAGCGAATGTCTCTTCTTTCCGGCGGCGAGCGCTCTTTAGCTGCTGTCGCATTACTCATTTCAATCTTCAAGGCGAGACCAAGCCCGTTTTATGTTCTAGACGAGGTTGAGGCCGCGCTGGACGATTCAAACTTGGGTCGTTTATTGACCGTAATCAAATCACTTCGAGACAGCTCCCAGCTGATTGTTGTTACCCATCAGAAACGCACAATGGAAATCGCAGATGCTCTCTATGGAGTCTCGATGCGTCAAGACGGAATCACGCAGGTTGTTGGCCAGAGAATTGACTTGGCAGGCTAATGTTCAAATTCCTAAAGCGACTTCGCGGCCAAGAAGTGGATGCCTCATCTCCAGTGGTAGACAGCCAACCATCGACCGTCATTGAAGTTTTGCCCGGGTTGGATTTACCCTCGCAGGCTCCCGCCAGTTCGGAACCAGAAGTCGAAACTGGAACTGCGGCCACATTGGCCAAGTCGGACACAAGCATCGACAAAAAAGAGATTTCAGAACCGGCTCTTGTTTCCGTTGAGCTTCCCAAGCGATCTCTGGGAACTGGAATCAGGTCACTATTTAGTGACTCAATGGATATCGATCAGCTTGAGGATATTCTCATTCTGGCTGATTTCGGCGTTGAGACAGCAGAGGAGATCGCGGCTGAGCTGAGACGGGAGGCAAACAGGCAGGGCTTGACAACTGACCCTGAATTGCGGTTACTGCTCAAAGATTTGCTAGCAAAAAGGCTCAGCAGAAATGATTCAGCACTCAACCTAGATGACGGCACTCTGCCCTATGTGATTTTGGTAGTGGGTGTGAACGGTGCCGGAAAGACCACAACCATCGGGAAGCTTGCAAGGTGGCTCAAGGATGGAGATTGGGAGGTCGTTCTAGGGGCAGCTGACACCTATCGAGCAGGCGCGGTCGACCAATTGGAAACTTGGGCGAAGCGAGCTGATTCTCCAATTGTCAAGCCTGTCAAAGAGGGCGCGGACCCTGCCTCGGTTGCCTACCAAACTGTGGAAATGGCAATAAGGACTCAGGCTGACATAGCAATCATTGACACCGCAGGGAGATTGCAAAACAAAAAAGACCTGATGGACGAACTGGGCAAGATAAGAAGAGCAGTCGAGAAACAAGCAAAGATCTCCGAGGTCCTCCTTGTAATCGACGCAACTAACGGTCAAAATGCCATGAGTCAGGCCAGGGCGTTCACCGAGGTGGCAGAGGTCACCGGCATTGTTATGACCAAGTTGGATGGAACCGCTAAGGGTGGAATTCTCTACTCATTGCAAAAAGAATTGAATTTGCCAATTAAGCTCGTCGGTGTTGGCGAGCAAATAAATGATTTTGCGTTTTTCTCACCCGAAGAATTCGCCAAAGGTCTAGTCGCTAAGAAATAGGAGTTCCATTGTTCGGCAATCTTTCTGATCGGTTATCAGACACGTTTAAGAACCTGCGTGGCAAGGGCAGGCTTTCGGCCAGTGACATCGATGCCACGCTGAGGGATATTCGCAGGGCTCTACTAGAGGCTGACGTAGCCCTTGAAGTAGTAAAGAACTTTATAGCGGCTATCCGCGAACGCGCACTCGGTGATGAGGTCTCGAAGGCCCTGAACCCGGCTCAGCAGGTGGTTCAGATTGTCAATGATGAGCTGACCAAGATTCTCGGAAGAGAAAACAAAAGAATTCAATTCGCCAAGTCTCCTCCAACCGTGATCATGCTGGCTGGTTTGCAGGGGTCTGGAAAAACCACGTTGGCAGGCAAGCTCGCCAAGTGGCTAAAAGAGCAAAATCAAACCCCGATCTTGGTCGCGGCAGATTTGCAGAGACCAAACGCGGTCACCCAGTTACAGATATTGGGCGACAAGGTTGGCGTACCCGTGTTTGCGCCGGAGTCTGGAAACGGCGTAGGTAACCCGATAAAAGTTGCCAAAGATGCCATCGCCTATGCCAAGAAGGCTCAATTTTCGGTTGTTATTGTCGACACTGCTGGTCGTCTAGGTATCGACGAAGAAATGATGCAGCAGGCCATCGGCATCCGCGATGCCGTGAGTCCAGATGAGATTTTATTTGTTGTGGACTCGATGCTCGGTCAGGACGCCGTCAACGTGGCGAAGGCATTCAAGGATGGCGTTGGAGTAACCGGCGTGGTCCTAACCAAACTCGATGGCGATTCCCGAGGAGGTGCGGCACTTTCGGTTGCAAACATAACCGGAGCACCGATTCTGTTTAGCTCCACGGGTGAGGACCTCGAATCATTCGAGCCGTTCTATCCGGAGCGGATGGCAAGCCGAATCCTTGATATGGGTGACGTAGTCAGCCTCATTGAGCAGGCGCAAAAGACTTTTGACGAGGAAGAATCAAAAAAACTCGCCGACAAGATAGCTAATGACGAATTTACGCTCCAGGATTTTCTAGAGCAAATGCAGCAACTCAGAAAAATGGGCAACATGAAAAGCCTGTTGGGCATGCTTCCGGGCGCTGGGAAGATGAAGCAGCAGCTGGAGGACTTCGACGAATCCGAAATCGCTAGAACCGAGGCCATCATCTTCTCAATGACTCCCTTGGAGCGAAATGGCCCCAAAGTGCTAAATGGATCTCGGCGAATGCGAATAGCAAAAGGTTCTGGCACATCTGTCACAGAAGTAAATCAACTCGTGAATAGGTTTGAGCAGGCAGCCAAGGTTATGAAGACCATGTCAAAGGGCGGAATGCCCAATATTCCCGGCACGAATCCGGTCACAATGGGCGGAGCTGTGGGCGGCGGCTACATCGGCGGCAAGAAAAGTGCAACGAAGAAAAAGGGCTCCAAAAGCGGAAATCCAGCTAAAAGAGCGGCAGAAAATCAAGGTTTGGGCGTCTCGCAACCCCAAGAATCAAAACCCGGTAGTGCTTTTGGTCTCCGAAACTAGCGAAACTTCGTGTTTTCTGGCAGACTTTGACAGTTCGAGCGTCTCGACCCTCTAACGAGACGTAATCGAAAAACCTTAGAGAAACACCAGAGTGTGTCCCCACGCTCACGGTGGAAACTCATCCCAGAAACTCACAGGAGAATTGTGGCCGTAAAGATCAGACTTCAGCGCATTGGTAAAAAGCGCAGCCCTCACTACCGCATTGTGGTAGCCGACTCTCGAACTCACCGTAACGGTCGAGTAATTGAAGAGATTGGGCGCTATGTCCCAACTAATCACCCGTCCATCATTGAGGTTCAGTCAGAGCGAGCAAGGTACTGGCTATCAGTTGGCGCTCAGCCAACCGAGCAGGCAGCTGTGATTCTAAAGCTCAGTGGTGACATGGCCAACGAAAACGGCGAGTTCAAGAACACCATCAAGCCTCAGGTTGCCAAGACCCCGTTCGTGCCAGACGCAAAGAAGAAGTCAGTTCTTCTTCCAAAGGTCGAGAAGAAAGCGCCTGTTGAAGACGTGCCAGCTGCCAAGGAGGCAAAAGCTCCTGCCGCAGAAGCGCCATCTGAGACCCCATCAGCAGAGACTCCAGCCGAAGCTCCAGTAGCAGAGGCACCAGCGGTCGAGGCGGAGACTCCAGCCGAAGCTCCAGTAGCCGAGGTGGTAGCCGAAGAGGCGCCTGTGGCAGAGGCAGCGGAAGTTGTTGCTGAAGTAGCTCCAGCAGAGGCTCCAGTAGCCGAAGCTGAAGAGCCAAAGGCAGAATAATCATGTTGCAGGCGACCCTCCAGTTCCTAGTTCGTTCAATTGTCAGTAATCCTGACGACGCCACCGTGGCAACGCGGAAGGTTGGACCGAACGACCTACTGGAGGTGCGCGTGCACCCCGACGACCTGGGTCGAGTAATCGGGAAAAATGGCAGGACTGCAACAGCTCTTAGGACAGTCGTGAATGCTCTTGCAGACGGCAAGCGCGTGCGAGTAGACGTGGTGGACACCGATTTCTAGTTCCACTGAGCTCCGAGTGGGGCGATTGCTTAAGGCTCACGGTCTCAAGGGAGCTATAAAGCTCGAAATTTACACGGACAGTCCTGAGCAGCGCTTCACACCGGGCGCGGAAATTAAACTTCAGGTGCCAGAAGACTCTTCTTGGTTTGGTAAAACAATTGTTGTTAAAGAACTTCGTATGTACAACAGCTCTCCCGTTTTGTTTATCGAGGGCATCGAAAGTCGCGAGGATGCCGAAGGCCTTATTCGGGCAATTCTTATTGTTGATCAGCCTCTCAATGAGCTGCCTCAAGAGCCTGAGGCCTGGTTTGATCATCAACTGACGGGTCTAAAGGTTTTCCGAGACTCCATCGAGGTCGGTTTTATTGACCGGGTTGAGCACAAGCCTGCGCAGGATTTGCTCGCCATTACGACGGAGAATGGTGAGGTTCTACTGCCGTTTCTAAAGATTTTTGTCCCAAAGGTTGACATCGATTCCGGTATCGTGGAAATTACTCCGCCCGGAGGGCTTTTCGAACAGTTGGAGACCCCAGCTAATGAAGATTGATGCGATAAGTATTTTCCCGGAGTTCTTTGACGTCCTGGGGCTGTCGCTGTTGGGTAAGGCCCAAGATCAAAAAATCATAGGCTTTGAAGCACACGACCTACGCAAGTGGACTATTGATAAGCACCGAACAGTCGATGACTCTCCATACGGAGGAGGGGCTGGGATGGTAATGAAGCCTGAGCCTTGGGGCGATGCTTTCGATGAAATCATTCCGAAGGGCCAAAGGCCAACAATTATTTTTACCACGCCAGCTGGCATCCCCTTTACCCAGAAGCTCGCCGCTGAGCTCGCCGCCAAATCGCACCTAGTTTTTGCCTGCGGACGATATGAGGGCATTGATCAGCGAGTTGTGGAACACGCCAGTGAGCAAGCGGAGGTGTTAGAAGTTTCAATCGGTGACTATGTCCTGAACGGGGGAGAGGTCGCCGCGATCGCAATGATGGAGGCAATTTGCCGCCTGATTCCTGGTGTTATCGGAAATGCTGAATCATTGAGCGAAGAATCTCACAACTCTGGGCTTCTTGAATACCCCAGTTACACAAAGCCGGCAAGCTGGCGCGGACTTGAGGTGCCGGAGATATTGCTTTCTGGACATCACGCCGAGATTGAGAAGTGGCGTAAAGAGCAATCACTCACTCGCACGAAATTAAATAGGCCTGATTTACTGGCTGAATAGTTGCCAATAGTCTTTCGCTGTGAGAGACTTCTGAATGTTCCAATCGTCTCTGCCGCAGGGGAGTCGGAACAAATACATTATTAGAAACTAGCCATTTTGACCTGCGTGCAAGAGGAAAGAATAAAATGAACATTCTTGATGACTTAGATGCCAAGAGCCTAAGGCACGACATTCCAGACTTCCGAGCCGGTGACACCGTCAAGGTTCACGTAAACATCGTTGAGGGTAGCCGCAGCCGTGTACAGCTTTTCCAGGGAATCGTAATCGGTCGCTCCGGGGACGGAATTCGCGAGACCTTCACGGTTCGTAAGGTTTCTTTCCAGGTCGGCGTAGAGCGCACCTGGCCTGTACACACCCCAGTTCTTGAGAAAATTGAGCTTGTCTCGCGCGGAGACGTTCGACGAGCAAAGCTTTATTACCTGCGCAAGCTTCGCGGCAAGGCCGCAAAGGTTCGCGAGAAGCGCGACAACGTCAAGTAGAACACCCCCCAATGTCGTTCGACGGGGGATTGCGACCCCGGAGGCCTGGTGCTATGAACGGTTTCAGGCGTAGGTCTCGCCGTTTACGTAAAAATCCAGTATTAGCTTTCCTGGTCGACTTTATTGCAATCGTGGGAGTGGCTTTACTGCTCTCAGTTCTCATTAAAGCCTTTCTCATAAGGTCATTCTTCATACCCTCTGGTTCAATGATGGACACTCTTCAGATAAATGACCGAATAATCGTGAACGTGCTAGTCCCAGAAGTGCTGGCTGTTCAACGCGGTGATGTAGTGGTTTTCCAGGATCCGGGTGGTTGGCTCGGCGTTGCTAATTCGATTGAGAAGCCGGCAATTGAAGAGCTTGGTGACTTTGTTCTCGGAACCTTCGGCGTAACAGCTCCTGATTCAGCGGAGCACTTAGTCAAGCGAGTGATAGGTGTTGGCGGAGACGTTATCACTTGCTGCGACGCTGACGGCAGGCTACTGCTCAACGGCGTTGCTATCGACGAATCGTACATTCGTGATGGAGCAAATCCCTCTGACATCGAATTCTCAATAACTGTTCCCGAGGGATACCTATGGGTAATGGGCGATAACCGAGGAAATTCAACCGATTCTCGGTTTCATCAGGATCTGCCTTCAAAAGGGTTTGTTTCGCTCGATGTAGTAGTGGGTCGGGCAATGCTGGTGAGTTGGCCGGTAGCTAACTGGAGTTACCTTGACAACTACTCGAATACGTTCGATGTCCTACCCAAACCTTGATCTAGAGCGTGAGCTTCTGCAGAGTCATAGGCTCGTCATAGGTATTGATGAGGTCGGTCGTGGAGCTCTTGCAGGACCAGTGGCCGTCGGAGCCTTTGGCCTCAACGCCGACGGTCTTCACTCAATGCCAACGGATTTACGCGACTCGAAACTGGTTACAGAGAAAAAGCGTGCTCCGCTGGCCCTTCAGGTCGCCAGCTGGGGGCAGCCGAGCGTCGGGTTTTCCGATGTTGAAGTGATTGAGACAAAGGGAATTAACTTTGCTCTTCAGAAGGCTGCTCTTAATGCCCTAGAAAAATTTGACCTAACGGGAGCGATTGTTTTGCTTGATGGTAGCCACAATTGGCTAGGAGATATCGGCATTGAAGTGCGGGTGATTGTCAAGGCGGACCGGGATTGCGGGTCAGTCTCGGGCGGTGCAATTAGTGCCAAGGTTGAACGTGATTCTTTGATGGCGAAGCTTGGTCAGGAATTCCCGGCTTATGGCTGGGGAGGGAATAAGGGATATTCCTCGCCTTCTCACATAGCCGCACTTCGGCAAATTGGCCCGAGCTCCCATCACCGTCTCAGTTGGCTAACGAAGATTCTTGCGGATGACAACGGCTTGTTTTGAGGGTTAGGATTTAGGCCTATGGATGAGAACGAATTTGAGGACTACGACAGGGTAGCTGAGCTAGCTCTTTATCGCGAGTACCGAGACGTAGTGAAAATGTTCCGCTACGTGGTTGAAACTGAGCGCAGATTTTATCTTGCCAATGACGTCGAGCTAAAAAGAGTAGACACCGCAACAGATTTTTACTTTGAGCTTGCAATGAATGATGTTTGGGTTTGGGACATTTATCGCAGCGATCGATTCGTAAAGCAGGTAAAAGTCATGACATTTAAGGATGTCAATGTTGAGGAAATCGGTAGTCAAGAATTTGAACTACCGGAAGAGTTGGCAGTGGGCGATCAGCCCTAGTTATCAACAGCTTCGGAAGGCTCCTTAGAGCCCAAGCTTTTTCGATGTGACACTTCTTTCAAAGGGAGGGTCCATGTACTTAAGTCAAGTTGAATTAGATCTGATTTCCTGGTGCGCACTATCTGAGCCCGGCGATGCTTTGACCAGTTTGATCTGGAACGAATTTGGACCGAAAGCGTTGGAAAACGTGAAAAGGCGAGATTTCGCGACCTGGCGGACTTTTATTTCTGAGAACTCTCCCGAGTACTTGAGTGAACTTAGCTCCATGGAAGAGCGAGCTTGTCTTCGACTGCCGAAGGCCAATGCCCATCAACTCGTCGAGCGAGGAATCCGATGGAACGCGAGACCGGTTGCGGTCGCATCCCTACCAAATGTCGGAGGCAGGTTGTCCGACCTCGGAGTCCACGCACCACTTTTGATATGGGTGGCAGGCGATCACGTCGCGTTAGAGCAAGACTTTGCAGGGATCGTTGGTACCAGAAAGCCTTCAGTAAAGGGAGCATCAAATGCCAAAAGACTGGTTGCAGGCTTGCGCATGCCCATAGTTTCAGGCGGAGCTATTGGAATTGACCGGGCGGCCCATGAAGCAGCTCTTGAATTTCGACTGCCAACGGTCGCAATTATGGCCGGCGGCCTAGACAAGGCCTACCCCATGGAGAACTGGGAGATGTTTCACCAGATAGTGCGCTCCGGGGGAGCACTCATGAGCGAAATGCCTCCCGGCGCAGCTCCCAGCAGGTTTAGATTTTTACAGCGTAACCGGCTCATAGCAGCAATGTGCAGAGAACTTTTCGTAGTTGAAGCTGCCTTTAGATCTGGTTCTAGGAACACTGTCAATCACGCTAGAGCTCTCGGGCGAGAGGTCTATGCTCTGGCGGGTTCTTGGGCTAGCGAGCAAAGTCAAGGCTGCAACACAATGATTCAAGAGGGCGTAGCTAAGCAATATGCTCTTGATGACCCAATCGAGATCGAGCCCTCTTGGACCGAAAAGCGAGTTCAAGATGCCCTTCGAGCAGGTGCGAAAACTCCCAGTGAAATAGCCATGGAGTCTGGGGTCGGTCTCAAACAAGTTAGATCCATCATGCTGCTCGACGCGAAAACTTGTAACTAAAAGCCGACCGCCGGCGTCCAGGGACCTTTCGAAAAAAAGCCTGACCGCAACGATCGTTTTGAGATTCTGCGTTTACTCTGGAGGCATGCAGAATCTAAACCAGGACTTAGTTCAGTTTCTAGAGCAGCTAAAAGCGCGTGGGGTTTCTGCAAACACCCAAAAGGCTTACAACTCTGACATCAACGATTTACTAACTTTTTTGTTGGATACAAAGCAACTCTTAGACCTTGAGGCCATCAGGAGCTGGCTTTATCGAATTTCCGAGGCTGGTGCTTCAAAGGCAACACTGGCGCGAAAAACCTCGGCGATTAAAAGTTTCACTGCTTGGAGAGCTGATTTAGGTTTGGCCGATCAAGATCCGGCATTGAGGCTTCGGTCTCCCAAGCTGGACAGGCCGCTGCCTAAGGTCGCGTCGGAAATCTCATTGGCGGAGGTGTTTGATCGAATGCTGTTTCAGGCCACTGCAGATAACCCAGTCGCCCTCATGAACCACTGTGCCGTCGAACTTCTTTACGCAACCGGCATGAGGGTAAGTGAGCTAGCCGGGTTGGACCTATCGGACATAGACCACGAACGACAGCTCTTGAGGGTCACCGGCAAGGGCAATAAGCAGCGAATGCTGCCATACGGACTGAGGGCGAAGGACGCAATCGATCGTTGGGTCGGACTTGGAAGACCGGTTGTCGAAATACCGACTTCATCAAATGCTCTGCTCTTGAGTTCACGCGGCGGAAGGGTTGGGGTTCGTCAGTTATATGACGTTGTTGCAAATCAATTGGCGACTACCACCCTCGGTTCGGCAGGCCCGCACACTCTGCGGCATTCGGCGGCGACACATCTTTTGGATCACGGCGCCGACTTGAGAGCCGTGCAGGAGATACTTGGGCACGCTTCCTTGACTACCACTCAGATTTACACACATGTTTCAGTTGAACGCTTGCGTTCTTCCTTTGAACAGGCGCATCCTCGCGCATAGCCCGGAGCGAGTTCAGCTCACCTTAGGCAAAGCTCGCTCTTGTCTAGCAATCTCAAAGTATCTGCCGCCGTGACTTCAAGGGGGCGGATAATGGTAGTTATGAGCATGAGTACCGGGCCAAAGCAAATCTCGACGTGGATTCCCGGGGTCGCGGTCGCAGGCGCTGCAGCGTTGTTGGCCTGGAGTCTCCATTCACTAGTGCCCTCTATTCCGCTACTGACCGCTGCCGTTGCTCTGGGCATTCTGGTCGGTCAGCTTCCATTTGTGCGGCCCGCGCTGATGGGTATTCTCAGCCCCGGACTGAATTTTACTGCCAAAAAATTTATGCGCCTGGGTATCGTGCTGTTGGGTCTCAAGCTAAGTCTGGTCGACATTGCCCAGCTGGGTTGGGTTTCGATTATCTCCGTAATCGGTGTGCTCTCAATCACTTTTGCCGTCACAATCTGGCTAGGTCGGCTCTTCAAGCTGCCGGGGGATCAGCCTTTGCTCATCGCGACCGGATTCTCCATTTGTGGAGTCTCTGCGATCGGCGCTATGAGTCAGATCGTAAAGTCGAAAGACCAGGACACGGCCATCCCGATTGCCCTCGTCACTCTTTTCGGAACTCTGGCTATCGGCGTGCTGCCCATTCTCTGGCACCCGCTGGGTTTTAGTGCCATTCAATTTGGGCACTGGGTCGGCGCGAGCGTGCACGACGTGGGTCAGGTAGTCGCCACTGCCCAGATTGCTGGGCCAACGGCACTCGCCTTTGCCCTGGTCATAAAGCTAACTCGGGTACTCGCTCTGGCCCCCATGGTGGCCGCAACTTCGCTCGCCTTGAGGCTTCGGGAGGGAGTTCCAGTCGCCGGTGGCAAGCGTCCTCCAATCATGCCCCTCTTCGTCGCCGGATTCATCGGTGCCATGATGCTGAGCACGTTTTTGCCACTTCCTGTTGCTCTCACCGATGTTGCCGGCGTTATTCAGACGGTGGTATTGGCGATGGCACTTTTTGCGCTAGGTGCGGCTGTTCAGCTTGCCCCGCTTTTGCGCACCGGATGGCGTGCCCTGCTGGTCGCCCTGATGTCTTGGACGCTCATTGCGACCCTCGCCTGGGTTGCTGTGCAAATCGGTTGAGTGTCCTGCAAGTTGCACGCCCGCATCCCTCAAGCCAGGACTGTGTGTTTCGATTTGCAAGAGGTTGAGGGTGTGTGGAAGTCGCTGCTTATGAGTTGCTGCTTAGCTGGGCCCGCTTAGTGGATTGAGGTTAGGCCTTGAGAATGCTGGGCGAAAGACTGCCCAAGAAGAGCTCCGGGTTTAGGTAGCCACGTCTACTCCTCACGGAAAAGTGGACGCAGCTCCGACAGTGCGGTTTATACGCTTCACCTATCAAGCAAAACTGGCCGAGTTTCGCACCCCTTTGGATGAAATCCCCTGGCAATAATGAGGAGCAAATCTGCTCAAAGCTGAGCAGATACCCCGTATCGGTGGTTATCGTGACGATGTTCCGATCTACTACTGGCCCCGAAAACGTAATTCGCCCAGACGTTGGTGCAAGAATTTTTTGATTGTCTTCGAGGGTAAAGTCCAGGCCACGATGTCCTGGGCCATAAAGAGACACGGGGGCTAAAAATTGGCGTTCGACTTGAAAAAAGGGAACAGGCTTTGCCCAGATTTCCGGGGGACGAAACTCTTGCCCAAGAACGCTCAACAGGACAGAAAAAATTGCTAATAATCTAAACATGTCTAGAGACTGACTAAGGAACGGGCACTCGGTGAGGAATGCCTAATTCCACTGGAAAACATGGCCTTCGGTTGGTATGCTAGTAACACTCTCATTACCTAGGTATTGAGTGAATTCGCGTGTTCCAATCATTTTGATAACTCGGTCCTAGAAATAGGTGCTGTCAAATGGAATGCCAGGGATTAGGCCAACCGGCCGAATCACAAAACTGAGTGGATACTTCGGTGTCCAAAAGGAGGGCCAATTGGCCACGATCACAATGCGTCAACTATTGGACGCGGGAGTTCACTTCGGTCACCAGACCAAGCGATGGAACCCAAAAATGAAGCCGTTCATTCTCACGGACCGTTCCGGCATTTACATCATCGATCTGCAGCAGTCGGTCAAGCACATTGACGACGCCTACAACTTTGTTCGTGATTTAGTTGCTAATGGTGGATCAGTTATGTTTGTCGGAACCAAGAAGCAGGCTCAGGGAGTCATTTCTGCCGAGGCAATTCGCGTTGGACAGCCGTACATCAACCAACGCTGGTTGGGCGGACTTCTCACAAACTTCAACACCGTAAATAAGCGGATTCAGCGTCTAAAAGAGCTTGACACCATGGATTTTGAGGACGCCAGCAAGTCCTCATTCACCAAAAAAGAATTGCTAATTTTCCGTCGTGAGCGCGACAAGCTAGAGAAGTCGCTGGGTGGAATTCGCAACATGGCCAAGACCCCAAGCGCACTATGGGTGGTTGACACCATCAAGGAGCACCTTGCAATCACAGAGGCCAAGAAGCTTGGCATTCCTGTAATTGCAATTCTTGACAGCAATTGTGACCCGGACGACGTAACCATCGGCATCCCGGGTAACGACGATGCTATCCGCTCAATCGAGATTCTAACTAAGGTGATTGCTGACGCAGCAGCTGACGGCATGATCGCTCGCCACTCAAAGGACGAAGCTCAGGCAGAGCCTCTAGCCGAGTGGGAACGCGAATTGCTAGAGCAGGGCAAGTCAGAAGCGACCGAGGTTTTAGCCGAAACTCCAGCAACCGAAACTCCAGCGATTGACGCTGCGAATGTTGTAGCCGAGAAGCCAGCTGCCAAGACAGCTGCCCCAAAAAAGGCAGCAGCCGAGAAGCCAGCCGCCGCTAAGACTGAAGAGGCACCAGCTGCCGCTAAGACTGAAGAGGCACCAGCTGCCGCTAAGACTGAAGAGGCACCAGCTGCACTTGAGGAGCCAGCTCCAGCCGTAGAGGCCGAAACAGACAAGAAGGACGCATAACATGGCGAACTACACAGCCTCAGACGTAAAGGCGCTTCGAGAAAAATCGGGGGCCGGCATGATGGATTGCAAGGGAGCCCTTGATGAAGCCGATGGAGACGTCGAAAAGGCTTTTGAGGTCCTAAGACTCAAGGGTCTAAAGGGAGTTTCGAAGCGCGAAGGCCGAACAACTTCAAACGGTTTAGTAGTTTCTCGAATTGCTAATGGATCAGCAGTGATAATCGAGCTTGCTTGCGAGACTGACTTTGTTGCAAAGGCGGAGAACTTCGTCACACTTGCCGACCAGGTTGCAGATGCAATCTCCGCTTCTGGCGCAACCTCGATTGAGGCCGCCCTGGAGGCACCGCTGGGTGACAGCACGGTTTCCGCGTCGATTACTGACAAGGCAGCGATCATGGGCGAAAAAGTCGAGCTCAGAAAGGTTGAGGTCATCTCAGCCCCTGGGTTAGATGCTTACATGCACCGCACGAGTCGAGATCTTCCGCCACAGGTCGGAGTTGTACTTGGGTTCGAGGGCACCGATGTAGAAACTGCTCATGACATCGCAGTTCACATTGCAGCTTTCAGTCCGACTTACCTTTCACGTGAGGACGTACCTGCTGAGGTTGTCGCCAAGGAACGCGAAATTGCCGAGGAAACCGCTCGTAACGAGGGCAAGCCTGAGGCAGCTTTGGCAAAGGTAGTTGAAGGCCGAGTAACAGGCTTTTTCAAAGAGACTTGCCTGCTCGACCAGCCTTTCGCGAAGGACAATAAGCAGAGTGTTGCTCAGGTGGCTAAGGCTGCCGGATTGACCGTAACTGGGTTCCTAAGGTTGCGCGTCGGCGTCTAGTCTAAGAAATGGTTAACGGGCTCGGTCAATGACCGGGCCCGTTTCTTATTTGCGCCCTAGTATTGGAAAGGAAAAACGTCGTGATACCTGGAGGGCTAATTGGAGACCAAGAAAAGAAGAGTTCTTCTAAAGCTTTCCGGGGAGGCCTTCGGAGGCGGTGGCCTCGGGGTTAATCCAGACGTTGTTGCCGCAGTAGCCAAAAAAATCGCAGATGCCGCCAAAGAAGTGGAAATTGCTATCGTCGTTGGAGGCGGAAACTTCTTCAGGGGTGCCGAGCTTTCTAACCGCGGAATGGATCGCGGTCGCGCTGACTATATGGGCATGCTTGGCACCGTCATGAATGCTTTAGCGCTTCAAGACTTCATAGAGCAGGCCGGTGCTGATGTTCGGGTTCAGACTGCGATTTCTATGGCTCAGGTAGCAGAGCCTTACTTGCCATTGCGCGCAATCAGGCATTTGGAAAAAGGTCGGATAGTTATTTTTGGTGCGGGTGCGGGCTTGCCTTATTTCTCCACTGACACTGTTGCCGCACAGCGTGCGCTTGAGATTTCCGCGGTCGAGGTGCTTGTGGCTAAGAATGGAGTCGATGGTGTTTACTCGTCCGACCCACACAAGGATCCAGAGGCAAAGAAGCTGACGGAAATTAGTTATCAGGATGCGTTGGTTCAAGGTCTGAAGGTCGTTGACTCAACGGCATTTTCGCTCTGCATGGACAATCAAATGCCAATGCGAGTTTTTGGAATGGATGATATTTCGGCTGCACTCTTAGGGAGCGAAGTCGGCACCAGGGTTCGAACATAGGCAAATAGGAGCAGATGAGATGATCGCAGAAATTTTGGCAGAGGCAACAAGCAAGATGGACAAGGCACTGGAGTCGACCAAAGATGACTTTGCCTCAGTTAGGACCGGGAGGGCCAATCCGGGGATGTTTCAGAAGGTGATGGTGGATTATTACGGAACGCCAACCCCATTGACGCAGCTTTGCGGAATCCAAAACCCAGAGGCTCGCTCTCTTATTATCAACCCCTACGATAAGACGGCTTTGCCGGCCATCGAGAGGGCTCTAATGGCGATGCCGAATCTTGGGGCGCAGCCCAATAATGATGGCGAAATTATTAGAATCAATCTTCCAGAGCTCACCGAGGAGCGACGTAAGGAATACGTCAAGTTGACTCGCGACAAGGCGGAGCACGGCCGAGTTTCAGTCCGAGGCATAAGAAGAATTGCGAAGGAAGCACTCGAGGCTGTGAAGAAAGACGGTGGAGCTGGTGAGGACGAGGTTGATCGCGCTGAAAAAGAGCTCGAAGCACTTACCAAGGCCCACACTGACAAGATCGATGATGCACTGAAGAACAAGGAAGCAGAACTACTAGAGGTCTAAATGGAATCCGCCAAAACTAGAACCTTAGTGCCACGACTCGTGGTCGGGTTGAGCCTTGGCGCCGTTCTCCTGCTTTCGCTTCTGCACCCTTTGGCGTTCACGGCGCTGGTGGCGGTTGCCTCCGGGTTTGCGGCTGCCGAGTTAAGCGTCGCGATGCGATCAGCCGGTTGGCACGTTCCGAGGCTGGTTGCGCTTTTGGGACCGGGGATAGTTTTCAGTACATATTTTCTCGGCGCAGAGGGTCAGTGGCTTGGGTTGCTTATTTCGATTTTTCTTTTGGTTGTTTGGCGAATAGCTACCTTGGTTTACTCCTCCAACAAGCAGTCTTTCAAGCAGACCCTGCGTGATTTTGGGGGGACGGCTTTTGTCCTGGTCTACGTGCCTCTGCTTTTGAGCTTTTCGATCCAGCTTGTCTTGCAGCCGGCTGGAGTTCTTTGGATACTGGGACTAGTCCTTACGGTCGCGATAATTGACACCTTTGGATACCTAATTGGAATGTTTTTTGGAAAGACGAAGCTTTCTCCTGAGATAAGCCCAAAGAAAACCTGGGAGGGCCTTGTCGCTTCAATAGTCGGGGCTTTTGTAGGCGGCCAAGCTCTTGTGCTGCTTACGCCGGCATCTTTTCTGTTTGGTCTGCTCTTTGGGGCGGCGATATTGTTGAGTTCCGTGTTGGGTGATCTTTCCGAGTCGCTACTAAAGCGAGACTTGAATGTAAAAGATATGGGTAACGTGTTGCCTGGCCATGGAGGAGTGCTGGACCGCATTGATTCCATAATCCCATCAGCTTTTGTTGCATACCTCATGAGTCAGTTAGTGTTCTAATCATGTTTCCAAAGAGCCAACCGGATCTCATGGGGTATCACCCCGATCAAGTTGATGCACTCCTGGCACGAATCAAGATTCAATTTGGAGCTGCTCGTCGCAGTCTTATTACTTCTTCTATTGTCTCTGTGGCAAGGTTTGACATGGTTGCTGGTGGCTACCAAATAACACCGGTCGATAGCACCCTGGACAAGCTCGCCGACTCTCTCGAGGCAAGGGAAATAGCGGAACAAATGTCCAGGTCAGGCAAATTAGGGGTTCTCAGCGAGTTAAACCAATTGCTTTTGGAGATTTCTAAAGTTTTGGACGAGAAGCCAAAGGGGCGCTTCTCGGGGCAGAGGAACGGTTATTCCAAATCGCACGTAGCTGAGCTTTTGAATTCCATCAGAGTAAACCGTGGGAAGCTGGTGGCCCCGTTACCCCTGGAGGTTCGCACTAGGCCACTTGGGTCGGCTAAGTCAGGGCTCTCTAAGGTGGAAATTGATGCGTTTCGCGGTCTCGTTGCCAGCGCTGGACACCGGCAAATCGCGCTGGGTTAATTGCTCCAAAGCCAAACCCCCAATAGGCTTATCTTTCCTGAGGAGCGAATTGGCGAAACATCGATCGAGAACCACTTACCCGCTGACAAGCGTCGGCATGGGTTTTGTTTTCGTGTCTGCTCTAGTGATGGTAACCGCGGTGGATCCCTACTCGGGCGCCTTCGCATCTGCCAACTCAATGCAGAGTTTTGAGAGCGAAGACATGGAGTACCAGCAGTTGGCAATCCAGTCGATTGCCGGGGATGGTTTTGGTCGGGGTGAGTTCGAGCTCGTAGATGGAGCGACCGCGCTAAGGCTTGTGGTTAGCAATGCTCCCACTCCGGATCCGGAGAGCGCAAAAGGGTTCGCCTTGCAAGAAACCAGGGCTCGAGGCTGGGAGTACACGCAATTTTCATGTTTGGTCAAGCTCTGGGAGCGTGAGAGCAATTGGAGACTAACTGCGACCAACAAGTCCTCGGGTGCTTACGGAATCCCGCAGTCACTGCCTGCTTCCAAGATGGCATCTGCCGGTGCGGACTGGCGAACCAATGCCGACACTCAGATCAAGTGGGGCTTGGGTTACATCGAAGGTCGCTATGGTTCACCCTGTGCCGCTCTTGCTCATTCCGACAATCACAACTGGTACTGATGGTCGGTCGCAGACCTCGTCGAAATGCTGCTAAGCGTGAGTATCGCGAGCTAGATTATTCAATGATTCGAACCACTTTGCCGCACTCAGAGACGAAGCGCGGTGTGGAGTTTCAGGTTCAGCAAAGCTCCGGTGCGAATGCCGAAGAGGGAAAGCGTTGGAAGTGCCCCGTCTGTCAAATTGATATTGAGCAGGGCATTGCCCATACGGTTGCCTGGGATCTTCATCGTGGAGTGGAGACCAGAAGACATTTTCATAATCACTGCTGGAAGTTGTTTGACGGGATGTTGACCTAGTGGAAGAAATACGCTCCTCAACCGTACTTCCTGGTGTCCGCGAGGACGTCGAAATTCATACTGTTGACTCTGAAGTGCTGGTCGGTGAATTGTCGGTCCCAGCCTTTGGTGAGCCTGTTACTACTTTGATAATGCTTCACCCGTTACCTACTCACGGCGGCTTTATGGACTCCCACGTGATTAGGAAGGCGGCTAACCGACTGCCGGCACTAATTGGAGCGGCTGTTCTTAGATTCAACACCAGGGGCACCACATCTCCAAGGGGCACCTCATCGGGCCAGTTTTCAGATGGCGTGGCTGAGAGAGAGGATGTGGCGGCGGCAGTGGAGTTCTGTCTGAAGCGAGGTCTTCCAACACCGTGGCTAATCGGTTGGTCCTTTGGCACTGAGCTTGCAATCAAATATGGACCAGATCTCGATATTTTGGGGGCAATCTTGCTCTCGCCACCACTTCATCGTGCAACCGATGCCGACCTTCTTCGTTGGAACGAATTTGGACGACCGCTTATCGCACTCGTTCCTGAGTTAGACGAGTATCTCGACCCAGTAGCCGCCACCACCAGGTTCGCTATCGTCGACCAAGCTGAGGTTTTTGGGTTTGATCAGGAAAAACATCTTTGGGTTGGCGAAAAGGCAACGAAGAGAGTCCTGGACAAGATAGCCGAAATCTCAGTTCCAGGAAGCTCTCCGCTTCCTGACGGTTTTTGAACTTTTCTAGCGAAGTTGCTGTCTTGGCATCCAAACCTCACGCACGATTAGCAGTATCGATGCCGCAACCGGAATAGCAATAACGGCACCTAGAACACCCATAAGTGTTCCTCCCATCAAGGCCGCGATAACAACTAAGGCCGCGGGGATCGAAACGGCCTTCTTCATTACCCTTGGGGAGATTAGGTATGCCTCGAGCTGCAAGTAAATCAAGTAATAGATGACCGCAACCAGGGCAAGCTGCGGGCCTTCAATCAGGGTCACCGTTATGACGATAATCGCCGAGGACAGTGGCCCAATTAGTGGGATCAACGAGATGGTGAAGGCCAGGAGTGTCAAGAGCAGCGCGAACGGGGCGCTGATAATGCTTAAGAAGATAAACAGGCTGGTTGCGTGTATGAGGCTGACGGATGTCTGGCCCATTACCCAGCGACCGACCGAATAGGCGATCTGATCTGTGATTTTACGGAAGCGTTCGCGCTTAGAAGCCGAGGAAAGTTTTGCTAGGTAGTCCTTCATTCCTTCAAGCGACGCCATGAAATAAAGGGTGAGAATCACTACGACTACGACCCCCACCACGCCAGATATAACTCCGATTCCAACCTGGAGCACTCCTCCGAGCAGTACTGGCCAGTTCGCAGAGTTACCTATGAAATCGAGGCCTGAATTGGTGGCGGTTGTAATTGCGCCGCCTAGCTGGCTATCCCAGCGAGCTATCAAGTCCGTGGTAACAAGGTTGGCTGCAATGTCTGGTATTTGCTCGATTAGCTTTGCAGCCTCTCTAACCGCCGTTGGGATGATCGCCCAAAGTATTAGTCCAACAGTTCCTAAAAACCCAGTAACAACTATTCCAACTGCAACCGGGCGCGGCACCTTGCGCTTGGTCAAGGACCTTACGACCGGGTCAAGCCCCAGCGCCAGGAATAATGCGATCCCAATGTAGGTAAGAATCGTTGCAGTCTGAGAAATAGCAGCGCCGATAATTATCGCCGTAAGGACTCCGAGTCCGCCGGTCAGTCCAATTTGGAATGAGTTAGTTACCCTTGCCCGCTGTTCCATCTATTCCTCCGCAGAATCAGTGTTGGTTACCAAACTACGCAGGTTTTTCAAATAAAGCTCACCTGACCGCACACGATTCTCGATTTTCTTCATGCGTAACTCGCTTGCCTTCTCAAGCTCGGCAATGCTGTCAAGTGCTTTGGCATTTATTTCAGTCGCCTCCAGATCAGAAGCGTGAACAATTGCTTCGGCCTGACTTCTTGCCTCGGCAAGAATCCGACTTTGAGCTTGACCGGCTTCCATTTCAAGGGCTTGTATTTCTAATCGAATAGTAGAAATCGTCTTTTTTAGGTCGGTCAAGTCGACCTTGGCGGAGTCTAGATAGGTTTCGGTTTGATGAACTGCCTCGTTGTGTTTTTCCAGATAATCTTTTTCTGCAGCTCTTCTACGGGTTTTGAATTTTGATTCAAGGTCCGCAAGGGCTAGATCTTTTGCCGCTTGCTCTATCCCGAGGCGATCGAGATTGAGAACCTCTTGCCCGGCAATTTTTGCATCCAGCTCGGCCTTTTTTGCCTCAACTTCGCGCCTTGCCGTGGTTTTGAGGGCAGCGACTTCCGTGGCAGCTTGCCCGCGCATCCTTGCAACCTCTAATTCGGCATCCCGCACCTTGTCCTTGACATCGGCGGTTGCCTTCATGATCAGCAGTTCGGCATCATGTTTTGCCCCTGCGATTCTGCGGGCCGCACGTCTTTCTGCAGCGGTGATTTGATCTTGATAAGCATTCTCGGCGTTTTGTTCAATCCGCTTAGCTTCCTGAGTGGCCGATTCAATCAGCTCCCCCGAGGTGACAGCAGCCGCGCTCTCAATTTCTCGGGCGGTACCCTCTGCTCTAATCAACAGCTCTGCTGCCTCGGCTCCAAGGCTTGAAAAACTCGGGGCCATCGTTCCGCTCAGCTTTGCTTCGGACTGAGCAAGTTGGGCAAGAGTTTGCTGGAGTGCCTCTGCATTTTCGGCAGCCTGCTCTTTGACACGGACAAGTTCCGAGTTCAGGGCATTCAGCTCACGCTCGACGGCTTTTGGGTCGTAGCCGCGCTTTGCGGTCTCGAAGCGATTATGGTCAGTTGGCAAGTTGAATCCTTGGTTGAATAGTAAACTTTCTTGGCTACCCAAGTGTACTCGGAGCTGGTTTATGCGTTTTTGGATTGCCCTATTTGTATTTGTGACAGGGTTGGTTTTTAGCGCCGTCGGGTTCACCAATCAGATCGATAATCAGCCCATTAGCGTCATAAACGCATCCGCTTCGCTCTCCAAGCCAGCCAGTTACGTTCTGATTCCAAATGCTTTACTCAGCGCCTATGAAGGCGAGAACTCGGTTTTTGCAATCGGTGATGGAACTGTGTTTATGGCAACCGGTCGAGAGTCGGACATCGTTGCTTGGCTCGGTGATTCTTCCTACGTGGAAATGAGACTTGCAGTGGATAAGACAAACCAAAGCGCAAGCTTGGTGGAAATTGAAAGGCCGGGATCTGGAGAACTGGAGGATCCAGCAGGCGCGGACATTTGGAAGACGGAGACCGCGAGCAATGGAACTGGTCTTTTACCCGTTGAGATAGACAATGAAGTTGCGGTCTTAATGGCTTCAACCGGAATAGAGCTGGCGCCAAGAACTCTTCGTGTGACTTGGCAATTGGAGACAACTGAGGCTCCGATAGCCCCAATAACCCTCATAGGTCTGGTGGTCATGCTTCTGGGAGCACTGCTCGGATTATATGCAGCATTTATCTATCGCAAGAAGTTCCGAAGTCGCAGAAACACTCGAGGTCCCAGAAGACCCAAGCCTCGAACAACCAAGAGGGTTGTCTCTCAAGCGGGCAATGGACCACCCACGAGCAGAAGATCCCTGAGGGGAATGAAGTATGTCGGAATAGCTCTCTCGGTGGGAACGTTGGCCGGCTGCGTGCCCGATTATCAAAACCCAATTATTTCGCCCAAACCACTTGAGCAGCCGGGCGTTCTAACGGCAACTCTTGACAGCTCTCAGCTGGAGAGAATTCTGAAGGAGATATCCGAGGTGGTAGCAGTCGCCGATGCGACTCTGGACAGAGAGTCTCTTGAGGTCAGGGTTACTGGTCCGGCTTTGGAAATCCGCAGGGCGGCTTATGCGTTAGCGGCGAAGAGTACTGACTCCTTATTTGCTCCAACGAAAATACTGGCCAGTCCAGTGCAATTATTTCTGCCTGGAGCAACCGACACCTGGCCCAGAAATACCATTGTCGTCACAGGAGAAAACTCCTTGCAGGTTTTGGTTTTGCGTCAAGATGGGCCGCGCGATGACTACAAGCTTTATCAGTACTCTGACCTACTTCCGAACATCAGCTTCCCAGAGGTGCCGGCCGAGGTAGTGGGTGCTAACGCGCTCAAAGAAGATAATAAGTTCCTATCGATGGACCCCGCTTCCCTTGTCGAGGGTCTTGGTAATCTTTTGAATCGCGGTTTCGAATCTCCGTGGGCACTTCTGATTGATCCAGACAACCAGTACGTTGCAGATGTTTCCGCTGTCCAGCTTGGCCTGCAAGAAACTCTGAGCAATGCGAACCTGAGCTTCGAGCACACGCTATCTGAGAGTCGGCCGGTGATACTGGCAAATTCCGAAGGGGGTGCGCTGGTAGCTCTGTACATGATTGACACCTACACGATTATTCCTAAGGAGCCTGGTGACGCCGTGTCGATAACTGGCGAGGAGGCGTTACTGCTTGGCACGGGAGGTAGCGCAACCGGCATTGAGACCAAATACGGTGCGATGCTACTTTTCAATGTCCCAGCATCCGGATCGGATGAACGTGCAACTCTGCTCGGTGCTACCCAACAGCTTCTCTCAGCGATAACCTTGGGCGGGTAATGAGTAATTTCGGAGCTATGGATCTTTCGGGTCTTGCCAACAAGGCAACGCCACCGACGGGCACTGCTATTTCTAGCTGGCTCGTCCCAGGTGATGAACCGACGCTGAGACGCTATCTAACACTGTCTGAAACCACTCCAGTGCTAATGCTGGTCTCCGACCAGTCCGAAGCGTCTGTGAGGTTGAGAGCCGCTGTTCTGGAGGTTCTTGAAGCCAGCCAAGGCCGTTTTGCCGGGATTGAGATCGACATCACTGCGAACCCTCAGCTAGCTCAGGCCGTTGCTGTTGAAAAGGCGCCAGCGATGCTCGCGATTTTGGCGGGGCAGCCGGCGCCGTTGTTTCAAGGTGAGGCCACTAAAGAACAGCTTCTGAGCGTGCTGGGCCAAGTCCTGCAGCTGGCGGGGGAGAAAAATATAACCCAGACCGTGAGCATTCAAGGGGTTTCAGCACCGGAAAAACCTCTTGCTCCCGAGCACTTGGCTGCAGTCGCGGCAATTGACGCCGGTGATTTGCCAGAGGCCAAGAGGCTCTATGACAAGCTGATCGTCGAATACCCAAATGACTCGGACGCCGCAGCAGGTCTTGCTCAGGTCAACCTGATGCTGAGGCTTGCAGCAAAAGATCAAACCGGCCCGCTGGGGACACTGTTTTTTGAGGCTGATCAGCTGCTGATTGCTGGAAATGCTCGTGGCTCACTTGCCTTGCTGCTTGATCGTTTTGAAATCGAAACCGGTGCTCGCGATCAGATTCGTGACCGCTTGCTAGAGATGTTCATCTTGATTGGAGACAGTGACCAGGAAGTCCTGCAAGCTAGGCGAAGACTCGCAACGCTGCTGTTTTAGTCGGCTTGTTTTTGGGCCGACTGTTCGCATTGCAACTTTCGAGCTCATGACTCGAGAACTAAGATTTTGACATGTCAGTTTTTCTCGATCACGCCTCCACAACAGCGCTTCGGTCTTGTGCCAAGAACGCACTAAGCGATGCGCTGGAAATTCTGGGAAACCCATCCAGCGTCCATAGCCAAGGGCGGGCGACTCGCGAGCTATTAGAGCAATCGCGGGACGAGGTGGCAAAGGCCTGTGGAGCAAACCGCAGCGAAATAATATTCAATTCCGGCGGCACTGAAGGTAACAATCACGCGATCAAGGGCATTTTCTGGGACCGAGTTGCACGAGACCCAGAGTGCAAAGTAATTATTTCCTCCAGAACTGAGCACCATGCGGTAATCGATCCGGTTCAGTGGCTCGGAGAGAATCAAAATGCCGAGGTTGTATTCGT
>Ga0307998_1000080_pt1 | contig 54295 bp, 46 predicted proteins | sample Davwhametageno37_FD_203147 | JGI IMG/M metagenome (GOLD analysis project Ga0307998, IMG submission 203147) | Marine microbial communities from Davis Island wharf, Antarctic Ocean - #37 | ecosystem: Environmental > Aquatic > Marine > Unclassified | place: Antarctic Ocean: Davis Island wharf... | reverse complement strand
GCTCACCTTTTTCAAAACGAGCACTGGCGCCAATGGGCGTTGCGCAAGAGGCGCCAAGACCTCGCAGGACCGCCCGCTCAGCGGTGGTGACAAGTAAATCCGATGCGTTATTAATCGCACCTAATACCGCAGTTAATTCTTTGTCCTGAGTCCTAAGTTCCAGTGCCAGTGCACCTTGACCAGGAGCGGGAATCATTACCTCTGGTGAAAAAATCTCACTGAGCTCCGATGATCTTCCGATGCGATTGAGTCCGGCCAAGGCCAAAACGGTGGCGTCAAAATCACCGTCTCGCACCTTGGCTATTCTGGTGTCTACATTGCCTCGGATTGATACCAATTTAAGATCTGGTCGCAGTTGCCTAAGAGTTGCAGCCCGCCTAGGGGAAGAAGTTCCAACCTTGGCGCCGCTTCTTAGCTCGGAGAGTTTTAGGTTTCCCTTTGATACCAAGACATCTCTGACATCCTCGCGCTTCGGGACAGCAGCCACACTGATTCCTGGTTCCAGTTTTGCCGGTAAATCCTTCATTGAGTGCACAACAAAGTCCACTTCACGATCGTGAAGTGCATTACGTAGTGCAGAGACAAAGACGCCGGGGGTTTTAGATTGCGAGAGCGGTGTGGTGGTGAGATCCCCCTCGGTGGTGATCAACACCTCTTCAATAGAAAGCCCTGGAAAGTGCAGCTGCAGCTGGGACACAACCCACCTGGTTTGGGTGAGGGCAAGCAGACTTGCCCTGGTACCAATGCGAAATTTAGCCATTTTCACCAATCTCTATGTCAAACAGCACTCTTATGGCGTTGACATAATCCGCTTGATTTCCTGTCCCAGCCAGATTCTTTGCGTTCAGACTCGGGGTGTGCAAAATCGCATCCTTTACTCTGGACAGTGATTTTTGAATCTCAGTCACCGTGGCCGGATCAAGTTTGTGTTTTACCGAATCGATCTCTTGATCAACCCGCAGTTCAATGTGAGATCGGAGCGCAGTGATTATTGGACCCATGGTCTTGGCGCGCTGCTCTACCTCAAATTCCTCGGCCGCAACCTTCACCATGTCACGAGCACTGTCAATTGCGATTGAATGCTCTTGCGGGGTGAGTTTTTTCAACTGCTCTAGATCCAACACGAAGCAACCAGCCAATTCGTGCACCGCCGGAGCTACGTCCCTGGAAAGAGCAACATCAACGATCACTAAATCATGCTCGCCATTGCGTAGCTCGAGCGCCTCTGAAACCAAGGCCTCATCCAGAAGGTGGCCCCTTGAGCCACTTGCACTGATAACAATATCCGCCCGGGACAGCTCTGCCACCAGGTCTTGATTCGTCACGGCCCTGACTGTATGGGTCTCGGCAAACATCTCCGCACGTCCCGAGCGCGAGTAAACCGCTATGTCGCCTGCCCCGGCTTTTTTGAAGAAGGCTGTCACCACTCGTGCGTATGCACCGGTGCCGATTATTAAGACCTGCTTCGGGCCACCCTGCGGCATCAGGGGCTCAGAAAGTTTTAGGGCTGTTGTAATAACAGACTTGCCAGATGAGCCAATTCCAGTGGTTTGGCTAACCTTCTTTGAGACCCGAAGCGCAGTTTGGAATAGCTGTTGAACTGACGGAGCTAAGGGACCGCTTAGCTGAGCACGGGTGAGTGCCCTTCGAACTTGTCCGGTGACATCACTCTCACCCACGATCATCGACTCGAGTCCCGAGGTAACGCTAAAAAGGTGCTGAGCCACTTTGTCGCCGGAGAGGATTTGAAGAGACTGGGAGACGGAATCCCTGTTTTCATTCGTCTCTTCAGCGATGACCTCAATCACAGTGTCTAAAGTGCGGTGAAAATCATCGGTTTCAAAGTAAAGCTCAAAGCGGTTGCAGGTGGCCAGGGAGACGTGTGAGTCAATCAGGCTTGATGAGTCGTCAAGCTTGGCTCTTATAGCCGAGCTGGCAGCCTCAAGCCTCTCAAGCCAGCTGAGTTCGCTATCTCTAAAGTTTGAACCAATAAATACAAGTCCCACAAGTCAAAAGGTATCAATAGGCCTACTGACACTTTGTCAGAGAATCTAACCGAGCGCTCCCGAGGATATTGATGTGAACTTAAGTGCGAGCCATCCTTTGAACACCGGCCTAACTGCAAAATCTGCACTGGTCAGGTCCTTGCGTGGCGAGCGCACGGCACCGCTTCCAGTTTGGTTCATGCGTCAAGCAGGTAGGTCATTGCCTGAGTATCGTGAGATTCGGCTCGGCACAACAATGCTAGAAAGTTGCCTCAACCCGGACCTGGTTTTTGAGATCACCATGCAGCCGGTTCGTAGACACCAAACGGACGCTGCAATCTTGTTTTCAGACATTGTGATCCCACTCAAACTTGCGGGCATAGATGTTGAGATTGTGGCCGGAGTGGGTCCAGTGATTAAGGATCCAATCGCAACAACTCAAGACCTCGCCAGGCTCAAACCGATAACGCCCGAGAGCCTTGAACCAATCCGTTCAGCGGTACAAAAGCTTGTTGCAGAACTTGGAAGCACTCCCCTTATTGGATTTGGTGGGGCTCCATTTACGCTGGCCTCTTACTTATTTGAGGGTGGTCCCTCCAAGGATCTCCCAAGATCCAGAGCAATAATGCATGGCGATCCCAAGCTCTGGAACAGTGTTCTTAGCTGGTGCGCGGAGATTACGGCAGAATTCATCAGGGCACAGGTTTTGGCGGGTGCAAGTGCCCTGCAGGTCTTTGACAGCTGGGCCGGGAAACTTACAGTCTTAGAGTACGAAGAATTTGCTGCCCCGCACACGAAGACCTTATTTTCTCTTCTTGAAGACCTTACAGACGAGGCGGGGATAGCAGTTCCAAGAACCCTCTTTGGTCTTGGGACCAAGGAGATGTTGTCTGAAATGCATCAAACCGGTGCAACGGTAATGGGAGTCGATCACTTCACGACGCTCTCTTTTGCGACTGAAGTCCTGGGGCCATCAGTTGCCCTGCAGGGCAATATCAACCCTGAGCTATTGACCGAAGCCTGGGAAGTAATAGAGCAAGAAGTCAGAAATGTCATTGCTTCTGGCCAAGGAGCACCAGGGCATATTGTGAACCTGGGCCATGGGGTTCCGAAGGACACTAACCCAGAAATCCTCACCAAGATTGTCTCGCTAGTGCACGAGCTAACAAAATGAAATTCGACAAGGTAATTATTGGAGCTGGGTTTTCAGGTCTACTTCACGGACTGAGTGCCAGTAGAGAAGGACAACAAGTCCTGCTACTTGAGAAAAACCAAACCCCAGGCGGATTGATCCAGTCTGAGGAAATTGACGGTATCAAGTTTGACTCGGGAGCAGAAGCTTTCTCGAATGTGACCCCTGAGTTTGAAAATTGGTTGTCAGATTTGGGTCTTGATGCTTTGGTTGTAAAGCCAAACATCAAAGCTCCAGTTATTGTGTCAAAAATAGGTGTCCACTCAATACCCCAAGGTGTATTTGGTGTTCCAGTAAGCCTTGATGACTCGGGCCTTGAGTTTCTTGGTGCTCAAGCGCTTGCACTTGCCAGAAAGCTTGACGCCAAACCGCTTCCTGAGAACCTCGATGACCTTTCAGTTCGGGAACTAATCGACTTGAGACTCGGGCCAGCGTTTACAAATTCGCTTGTGGGTCCCGTGATCTCAGGGGTTCATGGATCTTTACCAGAGCATCTCGAGGCCAGATCTGTGCTTGGCGGTCTTGTAAAAGAGCTCAAGGCAAAAGGTTCGATAGTTGAAGCCGCGAAAGCGCTTCGAGGAGACAAGCCTGCCCCTGGATCAGCGGTCGCAAGCTTTGAAGGTGGGATGCACCTGCTCATCGAAAAGTTGGTTGATGAGTTTGTGCAATCTGGTGGCACGTTGCGCCTAGGCACCGACGTCAATCGGGTATCAAAGTTGAGCAATGGTCAATTTGAGATTGAAGCGGGAGAAACCATTCACGCAAATGACTTAGTTATCGCGACAACGGCAAACGCTGCAGCGAAAATGCTGGTCGAATTTCATGAGCTCTCGATTGCTCTGCAGGAGATCGAGTCCTTAGAAACGTTTCTGGTAACAGTGCTGGTTGAGTCCCCGGAGCTCAACAGTTTTCCGATTGGCACCGGCGCGCTTGTAGCGGAGGATTTAGGGCTTGCGGTGAAGGCGACCACCCACCTCAATGCAAAGTGGGAATGGCTAAATGGCAAGCTAGCAAAAGATCAGCATCTGGTCCGGTTTAGTTTCCGAAATTCAATGCAGCTAGACGGCATCGAACAACATTCCGCCATCGTCGAGGGATTCAACTTGATCTACGGAGTAAAAAGTCCAAAGCTACTGGGTCAAGTCGAGGTGCTTTGGGAAGACTCTTTAGTCAAGGCGTCCGCCGGGCACCTAAGAAGAATAGCCAGGATTAAAAGCCTTGCTGAACCCTTGGGCATAGAACTGCGCGGTGCATACATGTCAGGAAATGGCCTGCTGGGAATCTTAAAACACGAGCTAGCAACTAGAGAGGGAGATCTCATTGGAACAGGAAGCTAAAGCAGAGGAAATCAACAACACGGTTCGCTATACCAACTGGACCGCACTGAAAAGACTAAGCGTGCCAAGGACAAACGCCGGCACCCCGGTCGCGGAATTTGAGACGACCTTGGCCAAAGACGATATTGAGCTGCGCGGCTCCTATGACCTCACAGGGTTTAGGGGTGATGCAGACCTACTGCTCTGGATTCACGCTGAGACTGCTGAGCAGGTTCAAAGTGCTATCAAGTCTTTTCTGGCAACCGACCTGGGCGCCTACTACGAGAGCGTTTTCAGTGCAATGGGGCTTCACAGGCCAGCGGAGTTCAACCGAAGCCACGTGCCCGGTTTCATGCTGGGTAAGGAACCCAAGGACTGGCTTTGCTTCTACCCATTCGTAAGGTCTTACGACTGGTACCTACTGCCGGAGGCGGAACGTCGAGAGATGCTGATTGGGCACGGTAAATCTGGACAAATGTTCCCAGGCATACTCTCAAGCACTGTTGCGGCCTTTGCACTGGGTGACTACGAGTGGCTGTTGGCGCTTGAGTCGGATGATTTGCACGAAATCGTGGATATGATGCGCGAGCTTCGATACACCAAGGCCCGACTGCACGTGCGCGAAGAGGTCCCGTTTTACACAGGTAGAAAAATACAACTAAGCCAGATCGGAACAAACTAGATGTCCTACGATGCAATTTTATTGACCTCGTTCGGAGGCCCAGAGGGTCCAGAAGAAGTGATGCCATACCTCGAGCGCGTAACAGCGGGTCGCGGTATCCCTAAGGAACGCCTTGTTGAGGTGTCTCACCATTACATGGCACTGGGTGGCGTGAGCCCAATCAATGACCAAAACCGCGCGTTGCTTGCCAAGCTAAAAGAGCACTTTCCAAATCGTGGCATCGACATCCCGGTTTACTGGGGGAACCGAAACAGTGAGCCGTATTTTGCAGATGTTGTGCGCCAAATGTTCGAGGATGGCCACCGCAATGTCCTGGCTTGGGTGACAAGCGCCTACTCCTCCTACTCAGGCTGCCGCCAGTATCGAGAGAACCTTTATAAGGCGCTCGATGAGAATGATCTGGTTGGCAAGATGAAGATCGATAAGGTTCGTCACTACTTTGATCACCCCGGCTTCCTCGAGCCAGTGATTGAAGATGTTGCGAAAAAGCTAACTCAATTCCGCGGCGAGGGGATCTCAGACGATGACATTCAAATCATGTTCGCCACTCACTCAATCCCGAACACAATGGGCGAGACAAGTGGGCCTCCAAAAAGACGGGATGAGTTCACCGCTCCCGGCGGTGCCTACGAGGCACAACACCTAGTTGCCGGTGGTCTAGTAATCGACGCCGTCAGCAAAAGACTTGGGCAAGAGTCTCCGAATTGGGAAGTTGTCTACCAGTCCAGGTCCGGCAGCCCGCAGACACCCTGGCTTGAGCCAGATGTGAACGACGCAATCCGGACCGCCCATCAGTCTGGAAAAACCGCAGTTATGGTTGTGCCCATTGGCTTTGTGAGTGACCACGTAGAGGTTGTCTGGGATCTAGACAATGAGGCCAAGGAAACCGCAGAGGAGCTAGGTATGCACTTCCTAAGAGCCGCTACCGCTTCTGATCATCACGCATTTGTCGACGGCATTGCTGATCTGATACTTGAGCGAATCAACGGCGCTGACAAAAAGGCGCTTTCGCCCTTGGGTCCTTGGGCCGATAACTGCGCGATTGGATGTTGCCCAAACCTCAGGAGTGAGCTTCAGACGGTGGCTCAGGCAGATCAATAATCCAGAGCAGGCCCAAAACTAGAACCGCAGGTCGTCACCTCTTCTGAATAAGGACCGAGATCGGGCTTTATTCAGAAGAGTCTCTTTGGACGAGAATCAGCAAATCGTTTTGGAATTATGCCAAAAAGATAGGCTGATCAGCGAATTCCGCTTACCTTTTCTTAGAGTTGAAACCCTCGCTTTACAGAGCTTTGAGAATGTCCTCAACCCGATCTTTGGCATCGCCAAAGAGCATTCTGGTGTTGTCCTTGTAGAACAGAGGATTCGCAACTCCTGCGTAACCAGAGGCCATTGAACGCTTGAAGACAATCACGTTCTCGGCCTCCCAAACCTTTAGCACCGGCATTCCCGCGATAGGACTGCCTGGGTTGTCGGTGGCAGCTGGATTCACGGTGTCATTTGCACCAATAACTAGAACGACTGAAGTCTGAGAAAGTTCGTCATTTATCTCGTCCATCTCTAGCACGATGTCATACGGAACCTTAGCCTCGGCGAGGAGAACGTTCATGTGTCCCGGGAGACGTCCCGCGACAGGGTGAATTCCAAATCGAACATTCACGCCCTTGTCACGGAGGCGCTTTGCAAGATCTGCAACCGGATACTGCGCTTGGGCAACTGCCATGCCATAGCCCGGAGTAATAACCACGCTGCTGGCGTTGCTGAGAAGCTCAGCCACGGACCCGGCATCGATCTCAGTGTGAACACCCTGCTCTTCCTCTTCTGAGGAAGGCGCTTCGATACCGAAACCGCCGGCGATGACCGAGATGAAGGAACGGTTCATGGCCTTGCACATGATGTAAGAAAGGTAGGCACCGGAAGAACCGACTAGGGCACCGGTAACAATCAGCAAGTTGTTGCTCAGCAAGAATCCAGTTGCAGCTGCCGCCCAACCGGAGTAGCTGTTGAGCATCGAAACAACCACTGGCATGTCTCCACCACCAATGGATGAGACCAGGTGCCAACCAAGAGCCAGCGCCAGCACCGTTACTGCGATCAAAAGCCACAGATCCGGTGTGATGACATACCAAACGGTTAGAACCAAAAACCCAACCAAGGCCGAAAGATTTAGCAGGTTCTTGCCCGGGAGCATCAGTGGCTTGGAGGAGATCTTGGCCGAGAGCTTTAGATAGGCAACAATCGAACCGGTAAAGGTAACGGCACCAATAAAGACTCCGATGAACACCTCTGCTCGGTGAACCCCGATCATCTCAGCAGTGACATCTGCTGTGTGGAGAGCACCGTTCCAACCCACTAACACGGCCGTCAGGCCGACGAAGCTGTGGAACAGAGCAATCAGTTCAGGCATACCCGTCATTGCAACCACTCGGGCCCGCCAGAGCCCAATTAGCGCACCTACCAACAGGGCTGCAACCAAAAGCACAAAGCCCGTGGAGGTTGAGTCGTTCCACTCCCCTGAGATTGTGAGCCAAATGGTTGCAGAGATGGCAACAGCCATGCCTGCCATTCCGTAGACCACGCCTGTTCTTGCGGTCTCATGCTTGCTAAGGCCTGCAAGGCTCATAATAAAAAGCAGTGCGGCGACGATATATGCGGAGTTTGCTAGTGCGACGGCGTTCATCGGCTTTCACCCTTCGTGAACATCTTGAGCATTCGGCGGGTAACCGCGAAGCCACCAAAAACATTTATGCTCGCAAGCAACACACCGATTGCAGCGAGAATCTGAATCAAGCTATTGGAATCGGTGACCTGCAAGATTGCCGCTACCACCACGATTCCAGAGATTGCGTTGGTGACGCTCATCAGCGGAGTGTGAAGAGCGTGGTGAACTTTGCCAATGACATAGAACCCGACCACTACGGCCAGGGTCAAAATTAGGAAGTGCTGCTGCAATAAAGGCGGTGCGAATGAAATTACTGCAAAAGCTGCAGCAAAGGCCAAACCAATCAACATGCTCTTGGTAAGCGCCGACATATTCTTTTTGGCGACAACAACGGCCACAGGTGCCGCGGCTTGCGGGGCTGCGGACACTTGAATTGGTGGTGGTGGCCAAGTTATCTCGCCGGCCTTGACTACGGTCACGGCACGTTGAACCACATCCTCGAAATCAAGCACAAGCTTGCCGTCCGCGGCTGGGGTCAGTAGCTTCAAAAGACTTACCAGGTTGGTGCCGTAGAGCTGTGAGGATTGAGCTGGAAGCCTGCTTGGAAGATCGGTGTAACCAAGGATGGTGACACCGTTTTTGGTGACAATCTTTTTTCCTGCGACGGAACCATCGACGTTGCCGCCCTGGGCTGCAGCCATGTCTACAATCACGCTTCCGGGCTTCATAAGAGCGACGTCTTTTGCAGTTATTAGCTTTGGAGCCGGTCGTCCTGGAATCAAAGCGGTGGTGATGATAATGTCCACATCCGCGGCCTGCTCTGAATAGATCTCTGCGGCACGCTTGTTATAAGCGTCGCTCGTGGCCTTCGCGTAACCGTCCCCGGTCTCCATCTTCTCTTCAACCTCAACAGGCAAATACACGCCTCCGATTGACCGAACCTGGTCGGAAACCTCTGGGCGAGGATCGGTTGCCCGGACGATAGCTCCGAGACTAGATGCCGATCCAATTGCTGCAAGCCCCGCCACTCCAGCACCCGCGACCAAGACCTTAGCCGGAGGCACTTTTCCGGCGGCAGTCACCTGACCAGTGAAGAAGCGACCAAATTCGTGAGCGGCTTCAATAACCGCTCGGTAACCGGCAATGTTCGCCATTGAACTGAGCACGTCCATGGACTGAGCTCTGGAAATTCTTGGCACCGCATCCATTGCCAGCGCGGTTACTTTCCGCTTGGCAAGAGCCTCAAGTAGCTCGGGCTTAAACGCGGGGCTCAATAGGCCCACAAGAATTGTTCCGGCCTGCAGTTTCTTTACTTCAGTTTCTGTAGGCGCATCCACCTTCAGGACGATGTCTGCTTTCCACGCAGAGGCCCCAGCAACCACCTTGGCACCGGCCTCGTTGTAGGCAGAGTCCGGGAATGCCGCTTTGACTCCGGCGCCTTTTTCTACCAAGACCTCATAGCCCAGTGCAAGCAGCTTCTTTACTGTTTCTGGGGTGGCTGACACTCTAGATTCTTGTGACTGCTCGGTCACTACTCCAATTTTGGACATTTTATCTTCTCTGTCGATTTCGTTTCACAACTAAAAAGCCGCGCTCGTAATTCCCCAATACGTTATCGCCTTTTTGGCGGCTTTGGCTCGAGATTTGGACTTGAAACTTTTCGCTAGGAGTTCAGCAACCAATCGAGGGGAGGTCGCCCCAGTTGCCACCGCAAAAAAACTGGAGATCCATTCACGAATGAGTCCGTTCTTCGAAAAATCTGCTTAGTTGAAGTTCATCCTCCTCAACGCAGAAAACGGTTGAAGGTGCTTACCTATTTTTTGGTCTAGTCCTCATCGTCAGTCAGGCCGACGCCTTCTTGGTCAGTAATCATGGCGTGGAGAGTGTCATCGGCGTTGTCAACGATATGCTGCGCCCTTGTCAATAGCTCTTCAGTGGACTGGGACTGCAACAAATCCATCTGATCCAACTGGCCAACCGGTAATACTCCTGCCAACTGCCAGGAGGCCTCCAAAGGGTCATCACTCAACACCGTGTCCGCTCCATACTGCAAATCAGCAAATTCACTTGCAAAAGATAAAAGCTTTCGGACCTTTGTCTCTAGCTCTTGCCTAAGCGGTTCAAGGGCTTGATCCCAAACCAGGTCAGGCAGGAAGTCAATATCGGCTATCGGGTATGGGTCATCCGGAAGCCACGCGTTTACCTTGAACCGGGATCCCCCAACCGACTGCAGGCCATAAAACTCTTCGGTGGTGCCAATGTCTGTCACTAGAGCGACCGTACCCATATCGAAGCGCTTTTCCTTGCCTCGCTCATCTTCACCGCGACCGTTTAGAACCACACCAAACTCCGGGTTTTCATCTCCGAGCAAATCTCCCAGCAGCTTTAGATAGCGCTCTTCGAAGATTCGAAGATCAAGAGGCAAATGGGGCATAAGGACAAGGCCCAAAGGAAACATTGGCATTACTGGCATCTGGAAACCTCAACAATCAGGCCTTTTTCAAGCCGCTTAGTTTTCTTATTACTCAATTTTTAGTATCCAAGCGCACTTGCCTGAAATCAGTCAAACCAAGCAAAAACTAATTAAATTTCAACAAGACCATCAATCACTATCGTGTTATCACCGCGGCCTGCTCCTAGCCTGACTAAAGTTCAGTATGAGGGCGGTAACAATGAGTGATCTAAACCAAATAGGCCAAAAAGACAACTGGCGCTGTTGGCTATGTGATGAACAGGTAGACCCGGACGGCTCTGTGAATTCTGACCAAGGTCCAAGTGCCGACAGCTACGCAGCCTCAAAGGCCAAAAAGGGAGCCACGACCGTTGAGCGACTGGCCCACCGATCTTGCAACACTATGCGCGGCAAGGTTGCCCCGGTAGTTCCTTGGTCAAAAGATCTCTTTGTTTTTGACCCAGCACCAATATTTGAATCAGTCGAACGTCTTGCGAAAAAAGGCGGGAGGGAGGCGGTCGGTCGCTGCGCAACCAACGAAGATGCCGAACAGGCGTCAGTCTGGCTAGTGGACCGCTTGTCAAGGCTCGCGCCAGCCACCAAGTTCTTCACCGAAATAACCCCCGGTGCCGGCCAATTTCTTCTGAAACTCAGCGCAAAGTAGCAAGCCGGCGGACAGCGGCCCTATCGGCAGATTTGAGCGCGATGCCAACCGTCTAATTGCTCGATTAAGAGGCTTAGATTTTTCCTTCGCTCAAACCGTTTAGAACCTCTGCGGCGCGAGTCTTGAGTTCAGGCAAGTCCGATAGCCGATTTAGACCAAACACCTGTTGACTCATGCGGTGATTTTTCTTGAATTCATCTTTGTGTCGGTCAAGAAAATCCCAATACAAAGTGGTGAACGGACAGGCGTCATCGCCCACTCGCTTCTTGGGGTCGTATGCACAGCCCTTGCAGTACTGCGTCATCCGATTGATATATGCGCCACCAGCGGCATACGGCTTAGTCATAAGGCGGCCGCTATCGGCATGAACTCCCATGCCGATGATGTTCGGCACCATTACCCATTCGGCTGCATCGACAAACTGCTCTCGCATCCAATCTAAAAACTCCTGTGGATTAGTGCCGGTAACAAGGGCCAAATTGCTAAGAATCATGAGTCTTGGAATGTGGTGGGTCCAAGCACGCGTCTCCACGTGAGAAACGACTTGGCTAACGCAGTTCATTTTGGTTTTTGATGAGTCCGCGAACAGTGGCAGTAGCTTTCGGGTCGCACCAAGGCCGTTTAGCTCTTTGTAGTCTTCACCCAAAAACCAGTACATACCATTTATGTACTCGCGCCAGCCAATGATTTGGCGAACGAAGGCTTCCACTGACTCAATCGGAGCGTGGCCATCGTCGTAGCGCTCGATGGCTGCGGCGACCACCTCGGCTGGTGTGATGAGACCGTTATTCAAATACGGACTCAAAAGACTGTGATGCAGAGACCATTCATCAAGCGTCACGGCATCTTCGTATGGCCCAAAGCCGGCAAGATGATTACTCAAGAAGTGTTCAAGCTGCCTAAGAGCTCCCTCACGAGTTGTAGCCCAACTATCAGTCGGTTCATAGTTCAAACTCTTTGCCACTTCGAGATCGATTTCGTCGCGCGAGTGGTTGAGCCTTTCTGGCCAGGTGTAGTTCTTTGGTGGTGGCAGCCGGTTATCGGCATCGAAGTTCCAGCGGCCCTGCTCCGGCTTACCATCTGTTACCAACAGGTCGAGACGAACTCTTTGGGCCCTGTAGAAGTTCTCCATTACAAAGCTCTTTTGGCCGCCGGCCCACTCCTGAAATAACGTTCTTGGTGTCAAGAAAAAATCATTCTCCACAAACTCGACGCCGAAATTGGCAAGCTGAGATCGCTGCCTAAAAGAAGACGGCTCCGCACACAAGACTGGCAATTCCCCAACGGCCTCTCTGGCCTCAGCGATTCCCGCAGTTGTGGTCGCGGCCTCGATAAACAAAACGGCAAAGCCAGATTTTTCAAGTTCAAGGGCGAAGTGCCTGGCAGAAGAGATCAGGAAAAATAGCCGCTCTTTGTGAAACGGCCGGCCAGTGACCATTCGTTCACTCTGAACAAGCAGCACGATATCGGTTGCCGAGTCCGCGTTTTTTAGAACCCCGCGGTCGAGGTTTAGATGGTCAAAAGGAACCAAAAGTATCCGCTTAAAAGCCTTCGGATCATCCAAGCTGCCTAGCTTTAGCGTTACGGTCATTTATAAATGGTAATCATAAAATTTTTCGACAAGGCTGGTTTCTAGCAATAAGCGCAGTGCCATGACCAAACGAAAACCTACTTGGTCAAACTACAAAACCAAATCAAACTTGATGGTTATTAGATTCGCATCCCAGGGGCTCGTTTTCTGGCCAAGGCATCCACGGTCGCGGCCAGTGCAAGCACTACTCCGGTCACGATGAAGCTAACGCCAGCAGGGAAGCCCATGAGGCCCAAGCCGTTGTCAATTATTGAAATCACAATGGCTCCAATGGCCGCATTGAATAGTTTTCCTCTTCCACCGAAGAGGCTAACTCCACCCACCACAGCCGCCGCTACAGCAGATAGAACGATAATTTTTCCGGCGGCTGCCTCAACGGCTCCAATTCGGCTGATGTGCATCAATCCGCCCATTGTGGCAAGTGTCGAAGTAATCATGAAGGCATAGATGCGGATACGAGCAACATTGATTCCGGCACGTCGTGCGGCCTCCGGGTTCCCACCCACCGCATACAAATATCGGCCGAACCGTGTCCTGTTCAATACGAAAGTTCCGGCAAACATCAAGAGAATCACGATGGGAACCACGATTGGAACACCACGAATTGGATTAGCCGCAACCAAGCTGCGAGGCAAGTTGAGCATAAATATTATTCCGCCGCCAACAACCAGATAGGCCGCGATCTTAGCGACCAGGAAAATCAGTGGTCGAACCGGAAGGTCGACTCTTAGCCTGCGGGACCTATCCCAAACTGACAGCACAAGTGCAACGATGACGGTGACGGCAAGAACAGCCCAACCGCCCCACACCGGAAGGTTCACGTTCATAATTGCCTTGATTGGCTCAACCTCTAGTCGAAGAATTCCACCAGAACCCAAGATGATCAACATCACACCTGGAAAACCAAGATAAAAAGCAAGTGAGATCACAAACGACGGCACACCAATCTTGGCTACGAACATACCTAATACCCAGCCAGTTGCGAGCCCAACCAAGAATCCAAGAGCTAAAGCCACCGGCCAGTCCCAGCCAGTGTTTGTTAGTTTCACGAACAAAGCCATACCGGTGGCAGCGGTCACACCTGCGCTCAGGTCAATCTCTCCAAGCAACAGAACAAACACAAGTGCCATGGCGGTAACCATGAGCACTGCCGACTGAACAAACAGGTTTGCGATGTTTATCTCAGTCAAAAAATAAGGGGAAAGATTAGCAAATAGTGCCATCAGGACTATAACCGCTGCCATTGCTGGTAGCGCGCCCATGTCGCCACCCTTGAGCCTGGAGAAATAGGCGGAAACTTGGCCCTTAACTCCGCCTTCGTGACCGGTTTGCAGTGTTACCTTCTCAGCCACGATTAGCCTTCCTTAACATTTGTTGCAATGCCGGTGATGTAACCGATGACCTCATTGCTGGTGGTCTTTGCGGTTTCCAGCTGTGCAACCATATTTCCCAAATACAGCACGGCAATGTCGTCGGCTACCTTGAAAACATCGTAGAGATTGTGGCTAATCATCAGAACGCCATAGCCCTGATCTGCCAAGCGGCGGACCAGGTTCAAAACCTGCTCGGTTTGAGCTACACCCAAAGCGGCGGTCGGTTCGTCAAGGATCACTAGTCTCGCGTCGCGCAGGACGGTTCTGGCAATCGCTACTGTTTGGCGTTGGCCACCGGATAGCGAGGAAACCGTCTGCCTGACAGACCGAACGGTTTTTACCGACAAGGATTGCAGAGCCCTGGCAGCCGCGGCTTCCATTTCTGCTTCGCTTAGAGTTCCAGACTTTAGGGTCTCGCGACCCAAAAACATGTTCTGGACGATATCGAGATTCTCGCAGAGTGCTAGGTCCTGATAGACGACTTCAATGCCGAGTGCCGATGCCTCGCGAGGTGAATTTAGCTGCTGAAGGTCACCATCAAATCTAACCTCGCCGGAGTCATAGGGCTGAACACCAGCCAGGCCCTTGATAAGAGTTGACTTACCGGCTCCGTTGTCTCCCACAAGGGCTGTTACTTTTCCTGCAAAGACTTCTAGGTCGACGCCCTTTAGAACGTCTACTGGACCAAAGCTCTTTTTAACGTTCTTGAGCTGAACGAGTGCCTGCGACATTGTGGGGCCTCTTGCTCTTATTAGAAGCTCATTCCCGGGCGGAAACCGCCCGGGAATGAGCTAGTTACTAATTACTAGTTGCTAATTACTCTACGCCGTAGGTGGCGCAAGCTGCTGCCACCTCTGGGGTGCAGAGGTCCGCTGCGGTGGCCTGGCCGTCGGCTACGACGTCCTTGACCAACTCAGCAGTTGTGATGATGGGATCGATTGCGATGAATGGGGTTCCGTCGTCAAGAGTCTTGTTAGCAGTGACGGTTTCGCCCGAAAGGATCGCTTCAATGATCTTCAGAGCCGCAGCAACCTGAAGCTGGAATGGCTTGTAAACCGTTCCGTACTGCTTGCCCAAAAGTACATTCTGAAGACCAGCTGTTGATGCGTCCTGACCTGACACTGGAACGGTTAGGCCGTTCTTGTCCAGGATTGAGATGATCGAGGCTGCGTTGTTGTCGTTTGGAGCTAGAACTGCGTCAACATTTCCACCAACTGCGGTGAAGGCCTGCTCGAACAATGTTCCAGCCTTTGCGCCGTCCCAGGTTCCCTCCATGGTGAATGCAGGTGATGCGCCGGCGGCGTCAAGAATGCTCTTGGCACCATCGAAGAACATAGCTGCGTTACCGTCGGATGGGTCACCCGATGAGTAAATGATGCTAGCGGTTGCTGGGTCTTTGCCCGCAGCCACAAGTCCGTCAACGATCATCTGTCCCTGAAGGGCACCAACGGTGAAGTTGTCGAATGATACGTAGTAGTCCGCTCCAGCAATTGGACGGTCATAGGCGATAACTGGCACTCCAGCTGCCTTTGCCTTCTCGGCAACAGCTGCACCAGCACCCTGGTAATCAACTAGAAGCATTACGTCGCAACCCTTGGTTAGCTGAGCCTCAGCAATGGTTGCGTACTTTGCGGTGTCGGACTGAGCGTTCTGGATGTCAGCCTCGTAGCCAGCAGCGGTTAGGCCGGTCTCTAGAGCTGGACGGTCGCCCGGCTCCCAACGAGTTCCGGCATCAGCATCTGGAAGGATAACGCAAGCGCGTAGCGCTTCCGCTACGGTCTCACCAGCAGCTGCAGTGGAGGTTTCTTCGGTTGCAGTGTCTGCTGCACAACCGGCCAGCACCAAAGATGCGGCCGCAACTGCAGCTAGAGAAGCAATTCTGAACTTCTTCATTTTTCCCCTTATTTTTCTAAGTAGTTTGTCTCAACCCGGCTCGAGCCAAGTCGGCTGAAGTAGGTTCCCTTATGTTTCCACACGAAACAAATGAAAATGGATTATTTTTATCAAGATTCGATAACAATTGACGTTTACCGGGTCTATTTATGGTGTTCATGCGCGATTGTTCTGCAACTGTGTTGATTTAATAGGCTTGTTTGTATGATGCTTAGACAAACTAAACGAAAGCATAAGTGACTGAGATGACCATCAAAGCGACCCCGATGTTTGAGGCTCGAGCCTCCGGACAGTCGAGCCTCTCAATCGTCCTTGGTCTAATTCACGAGCACCGCGCCATTACCCGCTCTGAGATTTGCAGCATTACGGGCCTCAGTCGATCCACGGTTGCCAAGCTTGTAACGACGCTGGTGAATTTAGGATTTGCCTCGGACACCGGGGCTGAGCAGATTGACCGAGTTGGCAGACCTAGCATGGGCGTTGACGCCTCCAGGGAAATGCTTGCAATTTCAGTCCACCCTGAGGTCGATTATCTTGAAGTCAAGGCCGTTGCCTTCAACGGAACCATCGTTCACTCGGAAAAACGTCTCTACGATGAGCCAATCGGCCCATACCAAGCAGTCGAAGACATGGTTGAGGTTATTAATAGCCTCGTCGCTGAGCTTGAGGCCAGCGACACCTCCTACCGAATTCTCGGAATTGGTGTCATTGTGCCGGGCCAGATCAACTCCTCAACCGGGATTGTTAGACAGGCCCCACATCTGCAATGGTCTGAGTTCCCAATTCGCGACTTACTAACACAGCGGCTGCCGATGCCGGTTTTTGTCGCAAACGATGCGTCTTTGGGATGTAAGGCCGAGATGGCTTACGGGGCAGCTAAAGGTGCCACTGATGTTGTCTACATGCACGGCACTTCCGGTATCGGAGGAGGTGTGTTCATGAACGGCACTGAACTAAAGGGTTTTCGCGGCTACGCCGGGGAACTCGGTCACATGAGAATCAGCTCCGGCAAAGAGCTTGACTACTCGGGCATTCAGGGAACCCTTGAGGCCTTGGTCAGAAGAGACGACCTAGAAGCTGTATTGGGATTGAAGAATGTTTCCGATGAGGATCTTGAGGTCGCGCTTCTCAACAACCGAACTCCACAATCAACTGCATTGGCTAGAAGGCAACTCGAAGCGTTGGGCATCGCGACAGCAAACCTTGCGAACATTTTTAATCCCGAGGTGTTCGTGCTGGCTGGATTCCTAAGGTTCTTGTACCGATTTGACCAGAACTACTTCCATCGGGTGATCGAAAAGCACGCCATTCCAGCAGTGATGGAAGGCATGCAGATTTTTGTTAATGAACTTGGGACCAATTCACTCGCCATCGGTGCATCCGAGTTGGTTTTTCAAGAGGTCATTGCTGACCCCACAAAATATGCCGCTCGAATGAAGTAGATGCCCAATTGCACTCACAAGCCACAACTAATTGGAGAGCAGCGCCTTTAGTTCGGCAATTTCTAATGTCTGTATTTTGACAATAATCGTTCCGAGTTCGCGGGCTTCAAGATTTTTAGAATCGACTACCATTTGAGCCATCTCGATGGCTCCTTCGTGGTGTGCAATCATTCCTAAAATGAAAAGCTCATCAAATTCCTCACCCCTGGCATTGGTTAGGCGCTCCAACTCAGTTTCCGAAAGCATTCCATCCATGGACATTTGATGACCCATCTCAGTTGGCGCATTGGCGGCCTTGAGCCAAGAGCGCATTTGCTCGATCTCAGGACCTTGCTCAGCGCTAATTTTTAAGGCCAATGCCCTCACCTCCGGGCTCAGCGCCCTTGATTCGGCGAGCGCGGACATGTAGATCGCCTGCTGGTGATGCGGAATCATCATCTGAGCAAACATTATGTCCGCCCCAGAAAAGTCAGATGTGTTCACTCCGCTGGCCGATTCAACTTGAGTATCGCCCTGATTCGTCATTGAGGCAGGCATTGCGGCACAGCCCGTAACCGACAAAACCGTTGCTAAAACAAGAAAGCGAAGAGCAAACTTTCGCGTCAGAACTTGAGGCATGGAATTTTCCTTTATTTATTACAACAATAAAACTTGGTTGGTCGTAGTTTTGTTCCACAGTCTGGGCAATTTCCAGCCATGACACACGCATTTTGACTGACGATAGTAAGCCCGGATCCCTTGTAATAAAAATAGTCCCGCTGGCCTCAAAAGACCAACGGGACTATTTACCTAATTATGGACTAGCTGACCAAAGCCGGAATGATGGCCCCGGAAAATATCTGCCATGCCAAAACGGTCTTAGCTACAAGGCTGAGAGTGATGTAGCTCTTCTCGCCGAATAGGTAGTTCTTCCAAGGCCCAATTTTCTTGTACTGGAATGCCTGGTTGAAACCGAAGGTGTTGAAGAACAAAAACAATGCAACAACGATGCCGTAAACAAAACCTGGAATTTCGGATGCGTTTGTTGCCCCCGGCTGCCAGATGTAGAGAACGAGAATCAACCAAGGAATAATTCCGGTCATTGATCCAAAGATAAATGGGAGGCCCTTGCCGTTTCCAGGGGTTTCGTACTTCTCCTGAAGAGCACCGAACATGATCATTGATGCGTTCACCGCGAAGATTGCCACCAAGGCCGCAATGTCGGTAATGCCGTTTAGTAGTGCGATGCAGAAGATCATGACCGACGAGCTCAGCGAGTACTCAACCCAACGGAAATAGTTGTGATTTACCTTCAGGCCAGCCTTGTAGCGCTGAAAGAACATTGGCGAAGAGATAATGAAGTGGAACAGCGCAGATAGCGCCAAGAAGCCAACAATTCCGGCACCAATGTTGATGTCGAATAGGGTCACTACGTCGACTGGACTGGCCACTCCCGGAGGACCCGTTGGGTATTCAATTTTTACCGGATACAGAATCTGGTAGTCGAGCATTGTCAAAACGTATGAGAACCCAAGCGCTTGAATTAGATGCAAGAACCCGGCGACTACGTTGTACTTTCGTAGTCCACCAATTTGCTGGTCCGGTGTTTTAGCCGGCTGTAAAGTTTTTGCCATTATGAGAACCCCTTAGTTCTAAGTTATTTTCAGTCTAGACCTGCGAACGAGAACGTTCGAGCTTTGCGCCCTCAACATCGACATCGGGTAAAAGCTTGTCGAGCCACTTGGGCAAATACCAAGCCGCTTTTCCAATGACGCTCATGAGAGCCGGGACCAGCAACAGTCGAACCAGGAACGCATCAATCAGGACGCCGATTGCCAGCCCGAAGCCCATGGGCTTAATCATGGTGATGTGTGAGAAGGCAAAACCACCAAACACCGCGACCATGATTATGGCTGCAGCGATAACGACGGGCCGACCCAAGTGGATACCGGAGTCAATGGAGTCCTTCGCGCTCTTTCCGTGAACGTATGCCTCGCGCATGCCGGAAACCACGAAGAGCTGGTAGTCCATTGCAAGGCCGAACAGAATTCCAATCAAAAGAATCGGCAAGAAGCTAAGTATTGGACCGGCTTGAGTAACGCCCAAAACCTCTGACAACCAACCAAACTGATACACCGCAACAACCGCACCCAGAGTCGCCCCAACGGTTAGCAGGAAGCCACCGGTTGCTACCAAAGGAACAATCAGTGACCTAAACACCAGAATCAAAAGCAAGAACGACAAAATAACCACTGTGCCCAGGTAGAGCGGCAACACATCGGCCAACTTCTGAGAAATGTCTATATTTACAGCCGCAATGCCTGTGACCTCAATGTTTGCATTTAGCTCGGCTGGAAATACTTTTTCAAGTTCTCGAATGTCGAAGACCAATTGCTCAGTCTCAGCACTGGTCGGCCCGAACTCCGGCACCAGAACAAACATCAAGTCAAGTCCCGAGGTTGAAACTCCTCCGGGAAGCACTGCCGAAACATTGTCCAAGGCGAACAGCCGCCCAGTGACCTCCGCTTGCATCTCAAGCTCTGCGATCTCGTCAAGTTTTTCTGGGACATCGACTATTGCAACCAAGCTGCCGTTGCTGCCAGGGCCAAAGGCTTCGGAAATCAGAGTGTAGGACTTGAACGCAGTTGAGTCGCTGGCTTCGGCCCCGCCGTCTGGCAAGGCCAGACGCATGCTCAAGGCAGGCACGGCGACAATCATCAAAACCGTTACAACGCCAATGATTACTACCCAGGGACGCTTATTAGCAAACACAGGCTTATGGCTGGCGTTTGCCTCTTCGAGGGCATGAACCTGCTCTGGCGTGCTCGAAAGGCCTGTTGCGGCACGCGCTAAGCGTTCTTTTTGCGTCAGGACTTTTTCTTTTGCTAGACCCAGCACCGCAGGCACCAAAGTCAGTGCAACCGAAACTGCAACCACAATCGCCAGCGCTCCAGCGGTACCCATCAAGCCCAGGAAGCCCACACCGGTTAAGTTCAGAGCCAAGAGAGCAATAACTACAGTGATACCTGCAAAGACGACCGCGTTGCCACTGGTGCCATTGGCAAGGCCGATAGATTCTTGAAGTTCAACTCCAGCTTTTAGCTGACGTCGGTGACGATTCAAAATAAATAACGAGTAATCGATTCCCACCGCAAGCCCAAGCATGATTCCCAGCAATGGAGTGGTGCTGGTCATTTCAATCACGGAGGACAGAGCAAAGGTTATGGCCGCAGAGATAGCGACTCCAGTGATTGCTGCAATCACGGGAAGTCCGGCACCAATGAAGGTTCGAAGCATTATTGCAAGCACAAGTGCTGCGATTGCCAAGCCAATTATTTCTCCGATGCCCAGAAGTCCATCAAGTGAGAACACCAAGGATTGTGAGTATTCGACCTGAATTCCAGCAGGCGTCTGAGCCGCTATGAGCGCCACAACCTCGGAGGCTGCCACCTCATCTAGCTGACCAGTCGGCTGATCAAAGTAAATCGTGGCAAAAGCGGTCTGCCCATCAACTGAAACGGTGCGGAAATTATTGGCAGTGCCAAGGAGTTTTTCGCCTGCCACAAGCTGGACTTCATTGCTCGCAAGCTCGGTCTTGCCCTCATCAAGTTTGGCTTGACCGTTGGTTAGCTCGGTCTGCTGGAGTGCAATTTGATCAAGTCCAGCTTGAATCTGGGCTAGCCCGGCTAAGACCTGCTCGGTTCCGGGGGCGTTATTGGCAACCATGGCATCAAGAGTTTGCTGCAACGCTTGAGCCTGGGCCTCTAGATCAGATCTAGCGGCATCAAGTTGATCTTGTCCGGCGTCCAACGAAGCTTGATTTGTATTGATTTCAGCCTTGCCGTCCGAAATAGCCACTAGGCCAGCAGCCAAGTCAGCCCGCTGACCATCAAGGGTTGCTTGAGTAATAAATGGATCAGCAACATCGTCCACAGCAATCATTGCTTTGACGCTGTCTAGGAGATTAGAAATGCCCGAAATCTCCGCCGCTGAAAATTCAACTCCGTCCGCTTTGTGGAACACAACTTGTCCGGAAGCCCTGGCGGCCTCGGGAAATGTTTCCTGAAGTGAAGTCGCTAGGTCCTGAGATGGAATGCCGTCTAGGGTCATTGTGGTTCCGAGCTTGCCTCCAGAGAGCAGAGCCGCGGCTCCTGCAGTTCCAATCAGCAGCGCCCAGATAGCTATGACAGCGAAGGCTCGTTTGGCAGAAAATTTTCCAAGGCGGTATAGCAGCTGGGCCATTTAGTTCCTAAATCATTTGGAGCACGCTTGCGTGCGGGGTATGGAGGCTCCCTAAGGTTAGAAGTCCAGCCTGATAGATGGCTGGGCATCGATCTGAGCGCCTCCTATCCAACAGCCCAGTAACCAAAATTCATCCCGCGCTCATAAAGCCTCTGTCACTAGTCTTTTTGGCGAGGCTGCATCGACTGGAGAACTATGACTGACAACACGACCGCCTTCACAGCGGATGAACGACAAGCAATGCGAGAGAGGGCTAAGGAGCTAAAGAATAAGGATGACAAGATCGCCGCAGAGGCGGATGTCATGCTCAAAATCGAACAGATGGATACCAGCGACAGGGCAATGGCACTGACGGTCCATGAGCTCGTGAAGACCCATGCCCCAGACCTTGATGCGAAGACCTGGTATGGCATGCCAGCTTGGGGGCACAACGGCAAAACCATTCTGTTTTTTCAGAGCGCCGGAAAGTTCAAGGTGAGGTTTGCAACTCTTGGGTTTAGCGAGCATGCCTCTCTGGACGAGAGTGGAATGTGGCCAACCTCATACGCATTGACCAAGATTGACAATATGGCACAGGCTCGAATCGTCGAGCTAATCAAAAGGGCAACTGGGCAACTCTAAATAGTGTTAGCTTGAATTGGAAAATCAATTTTGAAGCCACCCAGGCCCTACAACTAGCATCAAAGTAAGGATGCAAAATGAACCTGATCTCCCACTACATTTCTGGTGCCGAACAAAAGCCCTCCTCAACAAGGACGGCGCCGGTTTATGACCCAGCACTTGGAATTGAGTCTGGCCGAGTGGCTCTGGCTGATGCGACGGACATCAAAGCTGCCATCGACTCTGCAAAGCTTGCCTACCCGGCATGGCGCGACTCTTCATTGGCTAAGCGCCAACAAATAATTTTTAAATTTCGTGAACTGCTAAATGAGCGGAAGCCGGAGCTTGCAGCAATAATCACCGCCGAGCACGGCAAAGTTTTATCCGATGCCCTTGGAGAGATAACTAGAGGCCAAGAAGTTGTGGAGTTTGCCTGCGGTATGCCTCATCTACTAAAAGGCGAATACTCGGAAAATGCATCAACCAATGTTGATGTGTACTCCACCAAGCAACCCCTTGGAGTCGTAGGCATCATTAGCCCCTTCAATTTTCCAGCAATGGTGCCGATGTGGTTTTTTCCCATAGCTATTGCCGCCGGCAATACCGTGATTCTAAAACCGAGCGAAAAAGACCCTTCCGCTGCCCTATGGATGGCAAAACTTTGGACTGAGGCTGGCTTGCCAGCTGGAGTTTTCAATGTCCTGCAAGGCGACAAGGAGTCCGTTGACGGCTTAATTAATAGCGACGATGTTGCCGCAATAAGCTTTGTCGGCTCAACCCCGATTGCTCAATACATTTATGAGAACTGCGCCAAAAACGGCAAGCGTGTCCAGGCTCTGGGTGGGGCCAAGAACCACATGCTCGTGCTTCCAGACGCTGACCTAGACCTTGTTGCAGACTCAGCAATAAACGCGGGCTTCGGCTCTGCGGGTGAGCGGTGCATGGCAATCTCAGTGGTTGTTGCCGTTGAGCCCGTGGCCGATGAAATGATCGACAAAATTGTGTCTCGAATCTCTCAAATCAAAGTGGGTGATGGTCGTCGCGCCTGTGACATGGGGCCACTTGTAACCAAGGAACACCGCGACAAAGTTGCCGGCTACATAGAAATTGCGGAGGCTGACGGAGCCAAGGTTGTAGTCGACGGTAGGTCCGTTGTTCCCGACGGCGATGAGAACGGTTTTTGGCTTGGACCAACCCTGCTAGATGAGGTGCCAACAAGTTCCAAGGCCTACCAAGACGAAATCTTTGGACCCGTACTAAGCGTGATTCGTGTGAGTTCTTTTGAGGAGGGGCTGGCGCTTATAAACGGCGGAATTTATGGCAACGGCACCGCTGTTTTCACCAACGACGGTGGCGCAGCAAGACGATTCCAGAACGAAGTTGAAGCCGGAATGATCGGCGTGAATGTGCCAATTCCAGTTCCAGTTGCCTACTTCTCCTTCGGAGGATGGAAAAACTCGCTGTTCGGCGACAGCCGGGCACACGGAGAAGAAGGCTTTAGGTTTTTCACACGAACCAAGGTGATTACCTCGCGATGGCTAGACCCCAGCCACGGTGGAGTGAACCTAGGCTTTCCACAGAACTAGGACAGCTGTTTTTGTATTCGCTTTAGAGAAACCGCTTCTTGGGTTCCGAGCGACTGAGCGAACAGGCTCACTCTTAGTTCCTCAAGTAACCATCGCGCAGAAGTAAGTTTCTCGTTGGATTTTTGAGGTAGCGGCAACCTTCCTCCTGCGACCTCGAAGACCTCGATTGCCTTTGCTAATTCAATCACGCTAATCCGATCGCGCTCCGGGCTCTCCTGAAGCTTCGCCACGCGCTGCGTGATAGCGCGTAAGTATATTTCGATTCGCGACAGCCGATCGAGACCAGTTGAAGAAACCAGCTTTGGGGTTAGAAGTTGTTGGATGTGGAGCTTCTCACCGGCAAGCACCGTGAGAAAATCAATCGCCTTGGCGCCGGAGATCGACTTATTCGCCTCACTCGCAGCTTGGGATATCTTCAGCATTATTTTGGCGACGTCGAAAATGAGCTCAATCGAAATGGCCTCGACAAGTTGTCTGAGATTTTCAAATTCTTTGGCAGTAAAAATTAGACCCTTGGAATCAAGAATAAAGAGCTGTTTTGCCGCCCCTGCTCTGATGACATCTGCAACAAAAGCACTGAGGCTTGGGTAGGGCAAGCTTGCAATGGCTAGCTTCTCGGCCTGAGTGAGGTGAGCCTCGATGTACTTCACCGGCGATGGAATGCTCAGCTGAACTAGCTCCACGACACCGATCGGGTGCTCTAGTGCTTGTCTGGCTTCCGAGGAGTGCAGCTTCAAATCGACGGTGTTTGTTTTTACATCTAGAACCAGTGCCGGAAACGCGCTTACTTTGTTGCTCCCCTGCTTTGTATCTAGCTGCCTAGGTAGTTCGTCAAAATCCCAAGTCTGTAAATTACTTCGCTCGATCGACGGCCCGTCGAACTGAATCATGTTCGACACCGCCTCGATCGAGCTTTGAGCAAGTTTCTGTTGAAGTGCGGCTAAATCGTTGCCTATTTCCAGCTGCATCGCCTTGGAATCTAGAACTCGATAGGAGACCCTTAGTTGAGCCGGTAATACCTCGGGACTGAAATCTTCTGGGGCAACCCTGACGCCACTCAAGGACTGCAGTTGAGCTGCTAGGACTTCGGTGATCTTGCCGGTGGGCTCCGTGGGTAGATTTCTCATAACCTTTACTGCCCAATCTTTGGCAGGGACTACGTTTTTACGAACCGCCTTTGGCAGGCTCCTGATCAACTCCGTTATCAGCTCCAATCGCATCGCCGGAATCAGCCACTCGAAGCCCTCTGGCCGGATGCTTGCCAAAAGTGAAATCGGGACCTCCACTGAAACCCCGTCGTGTTCGTTACCGGGGTCGAATAAATAACTGAGGCTAAATTCTTGTCCGTCGATAACCAGCTGCCCGGGGTAGTTGGCTTCGTCAAGTTGAGTCTCATCGGCACCTAGCAACTCGGCCTTTGTCATGTTTAGAAACTCCGGCTTTTCGTGCTTAGCCTTTTTCCACCAACCCTCAAAGCTGCCGGTGGAAAAAACATCCAGCGGAATCCGATTGTTGTAGAAGCGAAAGACATCGTCTTCGCCAGCTGCAAGCTGAGGTGAGCGCGCGCGATCGGCGGCGGCTTCCATGTCGATTAGTAAGTCCTTGTTCTTTTGGTCAAAGACCTGCTTTGAGTCCCACTCTCCATAAACAAGGGCATGCCTAATAAATAACTCTCGGCATAGCATCGGGTCAATGCGCGAGTACTGAACCTTGCGGTTTGCAACCAATGTCAACCCAAACAGCATTACTCGTTCAAGCCCGATGACTGCTCCAAGTTTCTTTTCCCAGTGGGGCTCCGAAACGCTTCTTCGGACAAGATCACCAGCAAGCTCTTCCGCCCACGCCGGATCGACCGCAGCATTCATGCGGGCAAACAACCGACTGGTTTCGACAAGTTCCGCGCTCATTAGGGCTTCGGGGGGTTTCTTGGCTAGGGCAGAGCCTGGAAAGATTACAAATTTCTTGCCACCGGAACCCAAGTACTCACTCTGCACTCGCTTTTGTTTCTGCAGTTTGCCGTTTTTGAAAACCTTTTTTTCGTTTTCTTGCTGCAGACCGATTTGGCTGAGCAGCCCCGACAGCAAGGCCTTGTGGATTCCTTCGGGGTCAACCCTACGATTACCGAAATTTAGATTCAACGGCTTGCTAACGCTTTTCAGCTGCCGGACCAGATCCTGCCACTCACGGACGCGAAGGTAGTTTAGAAATTCCTGTTTACAGAGCCTGCGAAACGCAGAAGATGACAGCTTTTCTTGCTGATCCTCAACGTGATTCCAAAGATTCACTAGTGAAAGAAAATCGCTGCTTGGGTCAAGAAAGCGAGCATGCAGGAGATCTGCCTTCTCGCGCTTTTCAAGGGGGCGCTCTCTCGGGTCTTGAATCGTGAGCCCTGCAACGATAACCATTACCTCGCGCACGACATTATGCCGTTTTGATTCCAGCAGCATTCTTGCGAATCGAGGTTCGATTGGAAGCCTAGCTAGCTGCTTACCAAGCTTGGTGAGCTCAACCTCGGTGGAGTCCTGGTCAATTGCTCCCAGCTCCTTTAGAAGCCCAATGCCATCTTTGACTCCCCTGGGTTCAGGAGCCTGTAGAAATGGAAACTTGGTTAGGTCTCCGAGCCCGATAGTTGCGGCCTGCAAAATAACCGAGGCTAAGTTGGTTCTCAGAATCTCTGGATCAGTGAACTCTGGACGAGACTGAAAGTCCTCTTTGGAATAAAGCCTGATTGCTACACCCGGGCTTGTTCGCCCAGCACGCCCTGCTCGCTGATTAGCACTTGCCTGCGAAATTGCTTCAATGGGCAATCGCTGAACCTTTGCCTTTGGGCTGTAGCGGGAGATCCTGGCGGTGCCGGCGTCTATGACGTACTTGATATTCGGGATCGTGAGGCTGGTCTCGGCAACGTTGGTGGCAAGAATCACGCGCTTTCGTAGTCCGGCTACTTTGCTAACTTCAAACACTCGATGTTGCTCGGCGGAGCTCAGTCGACCATAGAGCGGCAATACTTCGGTGTTTCCCTTGAGTGCGCCCTGAGTGATGCTGCCCTCGATTGCATCCTGAGCATCTCTGATCTCTGATTCTCCAGAAAGAAAGACCAGCACGTCGCCATCTTGTTCGCCCTCAAGTTCTTTGAGCGCGGAAATCACTCCGTCCAAGTAGTCTGCTGCAGTGGTTTCAATATCCGGGTCGGCGTCCTGCGATCCATCTCTTGTTACGGGGCGATAGCGAATCTCAATCGGAAAGGTTCTTCCCGAAACCTCGATAATTGGAGCATCGTTGAAATGCTTCGAAAAGGAACCGGGGTCAATTGTCGCCGAGGTGATTATTAGCTTGAGCTCGGGACGCATCGGTAATAGTTGTTTCAAAAAACCAAGCAGAAAGTCAATATTCAGACTTCGCTCGTGAGCTTCATCGATGATTATGGTGTCGTACTGCTTGAGCATTCGATCTCGCTGCAGAGCATTCAGCAAAATGCCGTCAGTCATGACTTTCACCCTGGTCGCCTTGCTTGCCTGATCAGTAAAGCGAACCTGGTAACCGACCAGACCACCCAGGTCAACCTTCAGCTCCTCGGAGATGCGCTCGGCCACCGAGCGCGCCGCAATTCTTCTGGGCTGAGTATGAGCAATGGATTTTCGTCCAAGCTCTAGGCACATTTTTGGAAGCTGCGTTGTCTTACCGGAACCGGTAGCACCGGCAACAATCAAGACCTGATTGTTAGTGATGGCCTCGAGAATATCCTGACGTCTAGCCGCAACGGGAAGGTCTGGAGGATAGTTGATCTCTAGCTCACTCACCCCAAGCCATCCGTTCTAAAGTTTCCAAAGAACAATTGTCTCAGCTACTGGATCGAACTAGTACCTGTCCTCACGCAATATCTGCACATCCGACACCCAAGCGCTGCAGGCATAGTGCGGAAAATAGCTTGTCTTTAGTAGCTCTAGGATCTTCATTGAAATTTCTTCCGGCACTACTGTCTCCAGACGAATATTGCCACCTTCCAAATCGCCCGCACGCTGGTTTCTTGGCCCGAGGCCGTTGGCGTGAGTGATGGTGAAGCCCTTGGCGCCTTGGCAGAGTATGTCCTTTGAAAGTCGCTGCTCAAGAGCGGCTTCGACCACGACAACAATTAGTTTTCGATCTTTCAGCATCAAAGGCCTGCACTTTCTAAGAACTTACTTATTTCCAACATGATAGGGATACCCAAGGTTAGGTTGAACGGGAACGTGATTCCAAGGCTCGCGGTCAGATAAATTCCTGGGCTCGCCTCCGGTAATGCCAATCGAACTGCCGCGGGGGCCGCGATGTAGGAAGCCGAAGCACTGAGAACGCCCAATGTTGCGGCGCCCCCTAGGCCAAGTCCCGTCAGGTGTCCCGTCATTACTCCTAATGTGCCAGACAGCAACGGGAATGCAATGCCAAATACGACTAGGCCAATGCCAGCTTTCTTTAGGTCTTTGAGCCTTCTGCCGGCGACAATTCCAAGCTCAAGCAAGAACAGCGTCAGCACCCCTGGGAACAGCGCGACGAAGAAAAATTCGATGCCCGCGAATCCAGTTGACTTAGTCAGGAAGCCTATTACTAGACCACCGGCAAGCAAAAAGATTGACCTGCCGGTCAAAATCTCGCGGAAGGATTCGCCCCAGGAAACCTCCCTGCGAAGTCCCCTAGAGGCCAGCATCAAGCCGACGATAATTCCAGGTATTTCCAAGATTGCCAACAAGGTGGTGAGGTAACCCTCGACTGAAATCGAGACGGATTCGTAAAAAATTACTGCTGCGGTAAAGGTCACCAGCGATGTCGACCCATAATGGGCCGCAAGTGCTCCGCGGTCAACAACCGAGAGTTTCTTTAGAAGCTTCAGCAGGAAAAATGCAAGCACCGGAACTGTTAGGCCAAGTAGCAAGGTTCCCAGAATAGGCAAGCCCACGTCTTGGAACTCCGCGTTTGATAAGGCGACACCGCCCTTGATTCCGATTCCCAGCAATAGGTAAATAGAAATTGCCTGGTAAATCGGCTCGGGTAACCGAAGATCTGTCTTAATTGCAGCCGCAAGCAAGCCCAGTGCGAAGGCGAGCACCGGGGCGCTGGTTAGGTTTTGAACTGCTACCGACAAAATTTCCATTGCTCTACCTGCCAACCACTCCGAGTGAGTCGATTAGATCGCCAACCGACTTATGCAAACTTGTTTCGTGCCTCAGCTCCGCTTCGCGATTTATTGAGTAGTGATTGCGCCTGCCAACTCTTTCTTTTGTGAGATAGCCACCGTCTGTGAGGTCATTCAAAATGCTCACTACATATCTCGGAGTGACACCTAACACTTGGGCAAGGTCTTCAATTTTGGCGCTTTGGTCTCTTTGAAGCATCAGCATTAGATGGGCATGGTGAGTTAGAAAGGTCCATCGCTCGCTCATTGCTCTCCTCCAAAAAAGTAATCTAAATTACGGAATAATACTTCTATGAACTTTAGTTCATCTATTTGGAAAAGCGCAATAATTCAGGCGTTGTGTTTCTTGGTCTTGGAAAAGCTCTTAAGCCCGAAGCGCTGCCGCTAGCTGCCTGGTGCTCTCGACCATCTTGTCCATGTCCTTCTGATTGTGAGCGAGTGACACGAGCCACTGCTCATCCAGACCCGGAGGGGTTAGCACGCCCCTATTGATGCCCCAGAGCCAAGACAGCTCTGCGGTTTCAAAGTCGGTCGCCTTGTAGTCCCGGTAGTTTCTCACTGGATTCGGGGACCAAATCATCGCACCCTTTACCCCCAACCCAATGGTGTGGGCTGGAAGTTCAAACTCATTGATAATCTCATCCAACTTGGCGAGCGTTGCATTGTTGATTGCCTCTGCCTTTGCCAAGGCTGCCGGAGTACAGATTTCGTCGACAGCAAGAGCTGCTGCCATCACAAGAGGGTTGCCGTTATAGGTTCCAAAGTGTGCCATACGACCATCGACGACGGCTTCCATATATTCCAGCTTGCCACCAAATGCAGCCAGAGGGAATCCACCACCGATGCTCTTGGCAAGGGTAATCAAGTCCGGCTTAACGCCCAATCTTGCGGCTGCTCCGGCGACTCCAGCGGTGAGGCCAGTCTTGACTTCGTCAAAAATTAAGCAAATGCCGTACTCATCACAAAGGTCCCTTACTGACTGCAGATAACCTGCATCGGGCAAAATAATCGAGAGATTCTCTATTACCGGTTCGATCATGAAACAAGCGATGTTGTGCCCGTGATCTTTCATGATTTCTTCAAGGCGCTCTAGGTTGTTATAGGGAACGACATAAACATCGCCAGCCTCAACCTCGGGTGGCACATGGGCCGTTGGGTAGTCGGGTGACCCGATGTCTTTCAAATCAGGCTTTACCGAGACCTGCAAAGGGTCGTATCCACCGTGGTAGCCGCCCTCTATTTTGATAACGCCATTTTTTTGCTTGACCGCCCTTGCGGTCCTAATTGCATACATAGTCGACTCTGTGCCGGAGTTCGTAAATCGAAGCATGTCAAGGCCGAATCTTGCCTTGAACCTCTCAGCGACATCGGTCGCGTCTGGCGACGGTGTTACAAACAGCGTTCCAGTCGAGCGGAGAGCCTTTTTTACTCTTTTTATTATCTTGGGGTGAAGGTGCCCAACCAGCATTGCCCCGAAGCCCATGGAAAGATCCAAGAGCTTCCGGCCGTCAACGTCGGTGAGGTAAGCGCCCTTGCCCGAGACGATAGAAATTGGGTATGGGTCCCAGTGCTGAAAGCTAGAAGTAACACCCATGGGGAGAGCCTTCATAGCTTTTTTGTTGTGAACACCAGAGGCCTTAGTGGTCTCCTCGAATCTCGCCCACTCCTGAACTAGAAGTTCTTGGACTCGATCTTGGTTTATGGGTCTTGATGATGTTGGTACTTTTCGCCATCCGGCAGAATCATGCTTTGACGTCAATGTCGCGGGCAAGGGTATCGCTCCTTGATTTCTGTCAGCAACTAAGTTGTTGCCCAATTCAGATGCCTCTTAGCTTAGGCGTGTTTCCAAAAAAAGCTAGTCAGGCTCTGTGTGGCTTTAGTTGCCCCATTGATCTGGTGGTCCGAGATAAAGCAAAACTGAAAATAACGTCACAACGAATGCGATTATCACAAGAATCAAAGTGCGCGGGCGGTTGATAAACCAGCGAAATAGTCGGTCCGAACTAGTCTTATCTTTGGGATTTTTTGTTACCTGCCTGCGCCACAGGCCCTCGAGCATCTTGCGCTTGAGTAACCACTTCTCAAAGGGTATTGTCGCAAACGGCACTATTGCCAAGATAACACCAATGGCGGTTTGAGCCAGACTCCAGCGGTTGTTTATCCCGACCAGAGCTGCCGTTGTCGCATAGCTCAAGAACATAAACCCGTGGGTAGCACCAGCAACCGTGATGACCATACCCGGGGCCTGCAATAACTCCCTTGCCAGCAACCCTGCAATCAGCAAACCCCAGGTGATGGCTTCACCAAGTGCGAAATAGGAAAACAGGTTCTTCGGGGAAAAAGCTTCAGATTGTTTTGTCATAGTTCTCAAAGGTTAGCTGAGCATTCAGTTAGTTGCCCCGCTACCGATGGCGTGGTCACGCCAGCAGCCATAGACTGCGAGTGCGATTGCCCTCAAAATTCATGGTCAATTGCAGACTTTTTCGAATCAATGAACCTAAGGCCCGGATAACAGTGCAGCTAACAATGCCAAGACCCCTCGCAATTTCGCTCAGTGTGATTGCCGGAGCACTGATCGCAGTTCAGTCTCGAGTGAACGGTGAGCTTGCGATTGCTCTTCAGGATGGGCTGTTTGCAGCGCTGCTTTCTTTTGGAATCGGAACAGCCCTGGTTGCCCTACCTTTTTTCGTAAGCCGGAGCGAGCGCATCAAGCTTCTGGTTTCGACAAAGGCACTTGGTCGTCAGCTGCCAATTTGGATGACCTTGGGTGGGTTCTTCGGTGGGTTTTTTGTCATGATGCAGGGTTTAGTTGCCCCCGAAATAGGAGTGACTCTTTTCACGCTCGCTATCGTTTCCGGCCAAGCAGCAGCCGCGCTCATGGTGGACTCTTTTGGAATGCTGGGGCTAGCAAAACGGAAGCTGTCCATGGCCCGCCTAGCCGGTGCTGGCATCGCGATTATCGGGCTGGTTCTCTCCTCCGGCCTTGGCCTCCAAGAAGTTAGCGGGCTAATAGTGTTGCCTTTTCTTGCAGGCTTTGGTTCTGGTTTCCAGCAGGCAATCAATGGAAGACTGGCAACCAAGACCGACTCAGTTCTCATCTCCACGTTTCTAAATTTTGTCACCGGCACTGCGCTTATCGCGGTTGTCGTGCTCGCATTCGAGGGAGTGCCGGACCTTTCTAGCGGCTTACCGACAAACCCAGTTCTTTATTTGGGTGGCTTAGTGGGCGGGATATTTATATTTATTCAAGTGATGGTGGTCAGGCAGATCGGAGTCCTGGCACTGGGGCTCTCGTTACTTTTAGGTCAAGTAGTAGCGTCACTGGTCCTTGATCTAATAGCACCGATAACAGAGTCTAACTTCGGTCTTTTGACCTATCTAGGCGTGGTGCTGGTCGTGTTCGGCGCCTCAATGGTCGTTATAAAAAGGTAAGTGCCGGAACTTATCGGTGACCTGAACCGACCTAGAACTGCTGAACTAAGACATCTGGGTGTCTGTCAAAGCGGTAACCCACACCCCGAGAGGTTCGAATTACGTCTTCGTAGCCCGCGATTTTGGCGCGTAGCCTGCGGACGTGAACATCGATGGTCCTAGCATTTGGAGTCGATTCACCGCAACGATCGGAAATATCTGCAATTTGTTTGCGGCTCACGGTTTCACCGGTCTTCTCGATCAAAAACGCAAAGAGTTCAAATTCTTTGCAGGTCAGCTGAGCATTGGCACCGTCTACGAAGAGTCGTTTTCTGGTCAAATCGACCACGAGCCCCTTGGCCGCGGTCTTCTCGTCAGCCTCAGTATTTGTTGGAGTACTGGTTGCTCGAGGCTCCCTCAGGGCAAGCCTGGTGATGTCCAAATTTTTGCCGGTCGAGCCCTCTGGAGCCAGAGCGATGGCGGCATATGTCTGGTTTGCTTTTGCTGGAACGAGAGTTGCGATTGTTTGCTTCAGGGCCTGAGCGATATGGGCAAGCGTGAGGCCAGCATCTTGAGCGTCTTGTTCCGAAATCCCCACGTAGAGGGCAAAGCCTTTTGCGACGTTTATTGATTTGGTTTTAATTGCGGGCATTTTATGAGTCCTTAGTTGGCAAGTTTGCGATCGATTAGTGCACGAATCACGTGCGTTTGTCGGGGTGCTGGTGCCTAAGAGCTAATTGGGGTGCTAATTAGCGAAGGCACGAGCCCATGCACATTGCCATCGAGCAGCAGAACATTGCGCAGCTTGGCTGCGCGTTCAATGCGGATCGAGTACTCATTGCTGAGAAGTATGTATTGAGATCATTGCCATGTCAAGTGGATTATCTCTTTGTTGCCGTTTGTTGCGGATTATTTCGAGACTGGGCTGCGCTTATCTAACCAGGCAAACAGGTCAGAAAGCACCTCTTGGCTGATATTGTCATTTAGTAGCTCGTGGAAGCCGCCAGGATAAACGTTGAGTGTTTTGTCTTTGGAGGAAATGGCCGCTTGAAGCTTCACGGAGTTTTCAAATTCTGTTGATGTGTCTTTGTCGCCGTGAATAAACAACGTTGGTACATTCCAGGCGCTTGCTTTGGACCAAACCTCATCGGAAAGTAAAAGTGTTGTTCTGCCAACTAGGTTTCTTGCCTTGCCCAAAAACATTTCGGGATCGTTCGCGATGACTTTCAGTAGCTCTTGGTCTCTAGTAAAGGCCTCGATACCTGGCCTTGGAACTGGAACCGGTGCTGCCGGGGCAATCCTGGCTAGCACCTTGGTAAGGGCTCTCAAAGCAGCACTAGAGGGTGCCTGCATTGCAGAGCTTGAAATTATGGCAGCCTCAATGTTGGTTTGGTCCCGCACGATACTTCCGGCGGTTACAAGCCCTCCGAGTGAGTGGCCCATCAAAAAAGTTGGAAGCTTCTTTGGCATTGCAGCTCGCGCAGCCAGATGGTCGTCAACCGCGGCCACAACATCAACTAGTCCGCGAATACCGGCGGTGTTGCCGTGACCCTCAAGGTCGATTGCATAAACATCAAAACCCTTAGAAACAAGTTTGGGTATCAATTGCGAGTACTGAGTGACATAGCGCTTGGAGTACTCGCCGAGACCATGCTGCAATAACAGCTGCGCCTTTGGATTCTTTGCCTTCCAGTGATAGCCAGCAACCGGTGCTTCTATTACCCACGGGGTCGGTGCGCTCATGTCATGCCCTGCCTTATTTGAGAAGTGCTGCGGTTTGATTCGCTATTTCTAGCTCCTCGTTAGTGGGAATCACTAACACTCTAATTCTCGAACCTAATAAAGAAATATCGCGATTATTTTTTTCCTTGGCCTGATTCAAATCTTCGTCTATTTCAATGCCGAGTGCCTTGAGGTTCGCACAAACCCTGCTTCGAATTTCCGCTGAATTCTCACCGACACCCGCAGTGAAAACTATCGCATCCAAATGACCAAGTTCTGCAAAATAAGCCCCGAGATAGTGCCTGACTCGCTGAGTGTAAATTTCTAAAGCTTCCTGGGCCATAGGGTCTTTAGCCGACGCAAGAGCAGTAATGTCTCGCATATCGCTGATGCCGGTTAGGCCTTTGAGGCCGGATTCGCCATTTAGCATTTTGTCGATTTCGACATTAGACAGCCCGGCTTCAGTGGCTAGATAAAAAATAATGCCGGGGTCAATGTCTCCAGACCTAGTCCCCATCACAAGACCTTGAAGCGGCGTCATGCCCATCGAAGTATTGAAGGAAATTCCAGACTTCACCGCACAAGCGGACGCACCGTTGCCGAGGTGCAAAATCACCGCATTGAGATCCTGCTGTTCGATGCCTAGGAACTTGGCGCTTTGGTTTGTAACGAAGGAATAAGAGGTCCCGTGAAAGCCATATTTTCTGACCCCGTACTGTTTTTCTAGCTTTTGATCAATCGCATAGCGATAGGAGCTGGCGGGCATGGTCTGGTGAAAAGCCGTGTCAAATACCGCCACCTGCAACAGCTCAGGGAAAGCGGCTCTGGCGGCACGAATCCCAGCCAAGTTCCCAGGATTGTGGAGTGGGGCAAGTGGAACCAAGGCTTGAATCTCGGCCAATACTTCTTCGCTGATGACTGTGGGGCTTGAAAACTTTGCTCCGCCGTGAACGACCCGGTGACCAACAGCGCTTAGTTCAATTTTGGAATGAGCAATTTCCGCAAGCATTTTTTTGAAAGCCTCATCGTGATCCGTAACCCGTTCAATAAGACCCTCTAGCAAGGAATCACCAGAACCGACATCTTGAACCTGATACTTCACCGAGCTTGAACCAGAGTTCACAACCAGGATCGGCATCATTGGTTTTTACCTTGAGCCTGGATTGCGGTGATCGCAATGGTGTTGACGATGTCCTTTACGGTCGCGCCCCTCGATAAATCGTTCACTGGCTTTCTAAGGCCCTGCAGCACCGGGCCGATGGCTAGAGCACCGGAGGTTCGCTGAACAGCTTTATAGGTGTTGTTGCCAGTGTTTAGGTCGGGGAAGACAAACACTGTGGCGCGGCCCGCGACCGAGGAACCCGGAAGTTTAGCCAGTGCAACCGCGGCATCAACGGCTGCGTCAAACTGGATGGGTCCTTCTATCGGCAATTTGGGGGCAAGCTTTTTAGCTAACTTGGTTGCCTGCCTCACTCGATCAACTTCAGCTCCGGATCCAGACTCACCGGTTGAATAAGAAAGCATCGCAACCTGGGGTTCGATTCCAAACTGTCTCGCAGTCTCCGACGAGGAAATTGCAATGTCGGCAAGCTGCTCAACGGTTGGTTCTGGAATGACCGCGCAATCGCCGTAAACAACAACCCGATCTTCCAGTGCCATCAAAAAGACGCTGGAAACAGCCATCACCCCGGGGGTTGTTTTGATGATCTCGAAGGCCGGCGTGATTGTTTGGGCAGTGGTGTGAGCAGCGCCCGAGACCATGCCATCTGCGAGACCCTCGTGAACCAACATCGTTCCGAAATATGAAAGATCGCTCATGGTTTCAAGCGCCTGCTGACTGGTAACCCCTTTGTGCTTGCGCAATTTTGCATAACTTTCCGCAAAACGCTTTTTCTCAGGCGAAGTTTCGATATCAATGATTTTTGCCGCTGAAAGATTCAGCTTCATCTGCTCTGCGCGGTTTTTGATGTCCTCTTTAGAGCCAAGGATTATCAGCTTGGCTGCTTTTCGTTCCAGAACCTCGGCCGCCGCCCTAAGAATGCGGTCATCGAAGCCCTCCGGCAAAACTATCGTCTGAAGGTTCTTTGATGCCCTCAGCACCAACTGCTGCTCAAACATCAGCGGGGTCACCACCTTGATGACGCAGTCCGCCACTAGTTTTGCGAGCGCCGCCTTTGGTAGATGTTTGGTAATAAGTTTCAGCGCCCTAGCGGTTTTTTCAGTGTCCTTGAGAGACACGTTTCCACGGGTTTGGATGATTCCCATCATGCTGTCGAAGCTTCCGGTAGGAACCGAAATCACCGGCAAGGTGGACTTCAAGCCTTTGATCAGTCTTGTTATTGGTTCTGGCATCTCGAAGCCGCCGTTTATCACTACGCCAGCAAGCTTGGGGAAGGTTTCCGAGCTGTCCGCCATTAGAAGTGCTAGTAACACATCTGTTCTGTCGCTTGGGGCCGCAACTACCGCACCCGGCATCAACTGGGTCAGCACGTTTGGTACCGACATCGAGGCCACTACAACATCCAGAGCGGCCGAATCCAGCCGATCTTTGGAGCCAAGCACGAGCTCTCCTCCAATTGCGTTTTGGATCTCACCCAGTGTGGGTGCCATTAGATAAGGATCTTCTGGAACTACAAAGACGTTTTTGGTCTTTGTGGCGGCCATGACAGCCGATTCAATCTTTGCCATGTCTTCGGTTTCGGCACGGTTCACCACAATGCCTAGAAGCGTTGCGTGATAGCCCCTTATCTCCCGAAGAGCCACCTCGGCAATTCGGGCTAATTTCTTTGGGGCTCTTGGAGGTGCTTGCCCGAGGTGAGTGTCGGACCCGTCTAGTTCGCGACCGCTGAAGACCATGAGTAATGGCGCACCAATGTTTGCAGCAACCCGAGCATTGAAGGAGAGTTCGGCAGGTGCAGCCTCATCGGTGTAGTCAGAGCCAATGACCAGAACCGCATCGCACTGAGCTGCAAGTTTTTGGTAGCGCTGTGAAATTACCTCGAGCGCCCGATCTGATGACTCGTGAAGCTCTGGGTAGCCGACGCCGATACATTCCTGATAATCAAGCTTGTTCGGAAGATTCGATAACAAAAGCTCTAGAACGCGATCTTTGCTGTCTCGGGATGGCACGACGGCCCGAAAAACACCAATAGTTTTGTGCTTTGTCTTTAGCGCCTCTAAAACTCCGAGCGCAACGACGGATTTGGCGGTGTGCCCTTCAACTGAGGCAAGATATATACTTCGGGCCATGGTTCAAGGATAGCCTTGCCAAGGTGGCCTGATCTAACTGTCAATCAACAAAACGTGGTTCAATCAAGTACACGCAATTTTGGGAGCTTCATTGGTAACTCACGATCAAACACTTCGCAGTTTCGCAAGCGATAACTACGCCGGAGTTCACCCGGAGGTGCTTAGCGCAATCGCTAGAGCCAATGATGGACATCAGAGCGCCTACGGTTACGACGACTACACCCAAGCCCTTCAGCAAAAGATGCGAGATGAGTTTGGTCAGCAGGCTGAAACGTTTGTGGTTTTCAATGGAACCGGAGCGAACGTGCTCGCGCTAACCGCAATGATGCCGCGTTGGGGTGCGGTAATTTGCTCAAACCTTGCCCACATTGAAACTGACGAGGGCGGTGCTCCAGAGCGTGTCAGCGGCTTGAAGCTATTCAATGTTCAGCACGTAGAAGGCAAGCTAACCCCGGAATCAATCGCCACTCAGGTTTACGACATTGGCTTTGAGCATCGAGCACAGCCTTTGGTGGTCTCTATCACCCAAAGCACCGAGGTCGGGACCGTCTACTCTGTCGCCGAAATAAAAGCGATAGCCGACTACTGCCACCAAAATAAACTTCTTCTTCACTTGGATGGCGCCAGAATCTGGAATGCCGCTGCAGCGCTCGGAGTCACTTTCAAGGAAATGATTACCGATACCGGTGTCGACGTCGTGAGCTTTGGCGGCACTAAAAACGGCGTGATTGCCGCCGAGGCGGTAGTGGTGATAAACCCCGAGGCAGTGGATGGTTTGATTTTTCTAAGAAAGCTGTCAATGCAACTTATGTCGAAGATGCGCTTTGCTTCGGCCCAGTTATTGGCGCTTTTGGAGGACGGCCTAGGGATGCGTTCTGCGGCTCACGCCAACAAGATGGCCAGCCACTTGCGTCACTTGCTCGAAACCAAGATGGGAAGCGGCGAAATAGTAGGCCTCAGGTTTACCAACCCCACCGATGCCAACGCGGTATTTGCCTGCCTTCCCAAAGAAGCAATCGCAAAGATTCGCGAGCAGGTTCACTTTTACGACTGGGACCTGAAGACAAACGAAGTGCGCTGGATGTGTGCATTTGACACTACCGAGGCTGATGTTGAGCGCTTTGTTGGGTTCATCAGCGAAGCCCTAAAACCCTAAAGATTTGCACCTTGCGCTAATCTAAAGGAAAATTCCGCAGGCCAAAGAAGCCCTCGCATCGCATCTAGTCAACTAGATCTAGAGAACCAGGAAATCTAAGCATGAGTGCAACTGCAAACATCGGCGTGGTTGGTTTGGCAGTAATGGGTTCAAACCTCGCCAGAAACTTGGCCTCCAGGTCCGGCAACAAGGTTGCTATTTATAACCGTTCGGTTGAAAAGACTAATGATCTAGTCGCCAACCACCCGGAAGCAAACTTCATCGCCAGTGATTCAATCGATGAGTTCGTGGCCTCCCTGGCTAAGCCCCGTATCGCGATAATCATGGTGCAAGCAGGATTCGCCACAGACGCTGTAATTACAGCCCTAAGCGACCGCTTCGAAAAAGACGACATCATCGTGGACGGCGGGAACGCTCTTTACACAGACACTATTCGTCGAGAAAAAGAAGTTTCGGCCAAAAACATTCACTTTGTTGGCGCCGGTATCTCGGGTGGCGAAGAAGGGGCACTGAACGGCCCCTCAATTATGCCCGGCGGCTCGAAAGAGGCTTATGAGCACCTAGGCCCCATTCTGAGATCAATTGCGGCCGTTGCCGAAGGTGAGGCATGCGTTACCCACATTGGCAGCGACGGCGCAGGACACTTTGTGAAGATGATTCACAACGGCATCGAGTATGCCGATATGCAGCTAATCGCTGAGGCCTACGACATCCTTCGTCAAGCCGGCGGTCTAAACCCTGTTGAGATTTCAAAAGTTCTAACTGAATGGAATGCTGGTGAACTTGAAAGCTACTTGATTGAAATTACCGCCGAGGTGCTAGCCCAGGTCGATCAAGCAACTGGTGAGCCGCTGGTCGATGTGATTTTGGATGCCGCCGGCTCCAAGGGCACCGGAGTTTGGACAGTCCAGAGTGCACTAGATCTAGGAACTCCGGTTTCAGGCATTGCCGAGGCAGTTTTTGCTCGTTCACTTTCTTCCCAATCAGCTCAGCGTGCTGGAGCGCCAGAATATTCAGCCGGCGATACCGTCTGGGAAATTGCTGACCAGGGAGCATTTATCGAAGATGTGAGGAAAGCGCTTTATGCCTCCAAGATTGTGGCCTACGCCCAAGGATTCGACGCTATTCGAGCCGGGGCAATCGAGAATAACTGGGACATTAACCTAGGCGAAGTAGCAAAGATCTGGCGCGGCGGCTGCATCATTCGAGCTCAGTTCCTAAACCGCATTTCTGATGCCTACAAGCAAGACTCGAAGCTACTGTCACTGTTGTTTGACGGCTACTTCATAAAGGCAATTGAAGATGCCGCTGGAGCATGGCGTCAGGTTGTCTCTAAAGCTTCACTGGCCGGCATTCCGATTCCAGCATTTGCTTCTTCGTTGAGCTATTTTGATGGATTGCGCGCCGAGCGTTTGCCGGCAGCACTGGTGCAGGGTCAGCGTGATTTCTTTGGAGCTCACACTTATAAGCGAGTGGACAGGCCAGGCACCTTCCACACCCTCTGGTCCGGCGATAAATCCGAGATTCAGACCGACTAATCAATGATGCGAGATAACTGGGTTATCAAGTTCATTCCGCTAGTCCTAATTTGGGGTTCTAGCTTCTTCCTTATTGAGCTTTCGCTCGAGTGGACAACTGCGGTTGGCGTCGCGTTCTGGCGAACAGCTCTCGGTGCACTTGCCATGATCATCATCACCTACAGCCTCGGTCTTAGGCTCCCGAATGAAGCTAAGCAGTGGCTGCATCTTTTAGTTGCGGGCTTTTTTATGTCCGCCTTTCCCTTCACCATGTATGCCTTTGCCCAGCAATACACGACGAGTATCTTGGCTGCCATTCTGAATGCCACGACACCGATGTTTACTTTGCTGGCAACCTTTACTCTTTTTAGGGCTCAAAAGCAAAATCCGACCGCCATCATTGGCTTGTTGGTTGGCCTAGTTGGTGTGGGAATAACTCTTGGAATTTGGCAAGGGTTTGGCGCAAGTGAGCCGATAGCAATCCTGGCTTTAATCGCGGCCTCAATTTCTTACGGAATCGGAACGCCATACATAAGAAAATATGTAACTCCGATGAAGCTGCCTGCAACTGTCACCGCAAGCGTTCAGGTATTGACCAGTGCGGTAATTCTGCTACCGGTTTACCTATTTACCGGCCCGCTATTCGTCGCGGAACCAACCTTCCAGAGCGCGGGTGCCCTGGTGCTGCTTGGCGTCCTGGGTTCCGGAATTTCCTACTGGCTGTTTCATCAGGTGGTGGCAACCGCCGGAAGCGCAGTGGCAGCAACCGTCACCTACACAAACCCAGTGATTGCGACAGTTTGGGGCGTGCTTTTGTTGGGCGAAGGCCTGCACTGGTACGAACCGGCGGGGGCAGTCTTGGTTCTAATAGGTGCGTTCTTTGCCCAAGGACGCCGACTAAAACTAAGGCAGCAAAAGACTTAGCTAATTGCCGCTTCTTAGGTCCGGAACTTTCCACGGTCTAGTAATAAACATCAAACTGGAAAGTGAAACCACGAATAACAGCCCGATCAAGATTCCAATGTCTTGGGTGTCCTGATTGTTCATAAAGCCGTAGGCAATCGAGACAACGCTGGCGGTTGTAAAGTTCACCACTCCAAGCAGGGAAGCGGCCGTGCCGGCCTCTGAGCCGTGATTGTAAAGTGCGATGGTTGGGATAGTGGTTATTCCGGCACCAAAGATAAACAGCTGAAGCATGAAAAATGCTTCTGCAACAATCAACCCGGATCCTGCGGTTGCGAATAGCCCGGCACCGATGAAAATACCGATGCTTGAGTAGATCGCCAATAGCCACTGGCCCTTGATGTGCCTGGCAGCATAAGCACCGACCTGAACTCCAACATAAGAAGCCAGCGAATTGGCCGCGATCCAAAATCCAAAGTCGCTTGGGCTAAGACCAAAACTGTCTTGAAACAAAAACGGGACGTTATTTAGATAGGCGAATAGCGCCGAAATCTGGAAGGCTCCAAATATCATCAAGCCGATGTAAACCCGGTCCTTCAAAACCGCACGGTAGCCCCGAGCCAGACCCATGGGCGTGCTACTTCGTCGCCTTGCAACCGGCAGAGTCTCAACAAGTAATCCTGATGAGAAGAGCGCCAAGATAATGCCGCCGAATCCAAAGATCAGAAAAATGGCCTGCCAGTTACCGGCTTGAGTAAGTTGCGCTCCGACTATCGGCCCGATGATAGGCGAAAGCGATTGAATCAAAAAGATTTTTGCCAGCATTGTCTGCATGCGATGCCCACGATAAAGGTCTCTCGCGATTGCGCGGCTTACCACGTCGGCGCCAGCAGCGAAGAACCCCATTGCAAATCGCAGGCCCAAGAAAGTTTCGAAGTTCGGTGCGAAAAACGCCAGTACTGCGCTCAAGCCGAAGCCAGTGGTTGCAAGAAGAATCAGGGGCCTTCGACCAAAGGCATCCGAGAGCGGTCCGATTACTAGCTGTCCGAGTGCAATACCTACCGTGACACCAGTGAGGGAGGCTTGAACGGTTCCGTTTGGAACGCCAAAGTAAGTGGCTATTTCTGGGAAGGCTGGAAGGAAAGGGTCAATCGCGTAGGGCACCAGGCTCATTGACAGAGCCAAAATTACAACGTAGCCAATCAGCATTTTTTTTGAAAGCTGATCTCCAGAATCTATAACCCTGCCGCGAATCCGGTTTGGCTTAGGTTCTGACACTCTAAGAGAATAGCGCCTCTGCCGTGACTCTGCCCTCCGTTGATCCTCCAGCAATAGCAATCTTCGAAGGCCGCATCGCAACGGTTTCCTTATTCAAGAGACTCGGCTGATCGAATCGGCTTTCGACTCGGCCTCCGCGAAGCAACAAGCTGCATAAAATTAATGCGCAATTTGGGAGGGGTTTTCATAGATGTCTGTGATTGAGGTCATACTTTTGCAGGAAGTTGCACTCATTTCTACAACTCGTGGAACTAAGAATTAGACCAATATTGAAAACTTCCTGCGACACGCTGACAAATCAAACGCCCTAAAGTTCAAGTTGTGGGTTAATGTTTGAGAAATAACTAAATAAGTGAATTTTTTTACGATTTATTACTAGATGTAGTGGTTTAGTGCTATTATAGGAAATCTGAAATTCGTGAGAAATTCACTAAAACTTTGACAAAAAAGGGCCAAAACAGGCCCTTGGGGAACCTAAGGAGGCAACCATGGCGGTTACCGTTTACACACTTCCAGCTTGCGTGCAGTGCGATAGCACCAAGCGAATGATGCAGCGCAACCAAATCGAGTATGACGAGGTTGACATGAGCCAGGATCCAGTAGCTCTAGACATGGTGAAGACCTTGGGTTACACAGCAGCGCCGGTAGTTGTCTCAGGCGAAGACCACTGGAGTGGTTTCCGCATGGACCGTATTCAGTCACTTAGCGCCTGAGCAGGACCTGAAATGTTTGACGTCGTTTATTTTTCTTCGGTTTCGGAGAACACTAAGCGATTTGTCGAGAAGCTCGGATACTCAAGTATCCGAATCCCTCTCAAAACCGATGAGGCTGCAAGCTTTATCCATGAGGGCGAAAGTGTTTTAGTAGTCCCAACCTATGGTTCTGGAGATGACAACAACACTGTTCCCAAGCAGGTAATCAAGTTCTTGAACAATCCTGCAAACCGCAAACACGTGCGTGCCGTGATTGCAACTGGGAACACCAACTTTGGCTCTTCTTATGGATTAGCTGGAGACCTGGTAGCCGCCAAGCTTGGAGTTCCGATGATTTATAAAGCGGAACTGCTAGGCACCCCGGACGATATCGAGCAAGTAAAAGAAAGGCTGGAGAAGCTGTGGCTAACCAGGTAATAGAACTAGACGACAACGGAGTTGAAACCGGCAAGACTGGCATCGAAAGCGCCATGAGCTATCACGAGCTCAACGCCATGATCAATCTTTGGGACAAAGACGGAAAGATGCAGCTTGATAAAGACAAGCTCGCTGTTCGCAAGTACTTCTTAGATCACGTGAATCAAAACACTGTTTTCTTCCACTCTTTGAAAGAGCGACTCGACTACCTGGTTGAGAATGAGTACTACGAAAAAGAGATTTTGGACCAGTACCGCTTCGAGTTCATTGAAGAACTAGAGAAGCTTGCATACTCCAAGAAGTTCCGCTTTGACGCCTTCATGGGTGCCTACAAGTTCTACACCGGATACGCACTAAAGACTTTCGATGGTGAGCGCTACCTAGAGCGTTTCGAAGACCGCGTAGTGATGGTTGCTTTGGCTCTAGCCGAAGGCAAAGAAGACATTGCGGTTTCAATGGTTGAAGAAATCATTTCGGGACGCTTCCAGCCAGCTACTCCTACCTTCCTGAACTGCGGCAAGAAGCAACGTGGCGAGTTTGTATCGTGCTTCCTTCTTCGAATCGAAGACAACATGGAGTCAATCTCACGAGCAATCAACTCAGCCCTCCAGCTTTCAAAGCGTGGCGGCGGCGTTGCACTTAATCTTTCTAACGTGCGTGAGTATGGAGCTCCAATCAAGAAGATTGAGGGCCAGTCTTCGGGAATCATCCCAGTGATGAAGCTTTTGGAAGATAGCTTCTCTTATGCAAACCAGCTTGGTGCTCGTCAGGGTGCCGGTGCGGTTTACCTAAATGCTCACCACCCAGATATTCTTCGCTTCCTAGACACCAAGCGTGAGAACGCTGATGAGAAGATTCGCATCAAGACGCTCTCAATTGGCATAGTGGTTCCAGACATCACAATGCACTTGGCAAAAGACAACGAAGACATGTATCTGTTTTCACCGTACGATGTCGAAAAGGTCTACGGAGTGCCATTTGGTGACATCTCAGTTACTGAGAAATACCAGGAGATGGTTGATGACCCAAGGATTAAGAAGCAGAAGATAAAGGCTCGTACTTTGTTTGAGCGAATCGCAGAGCTTCAGTTTGAGTCCGGCTACCCATACATCATGTATGAAGACACCGTAAACAAGGCGAATCCAATCCAGGGTCGCATCAACATGTCAAACCTTTGTTCTGAGATCCTTCAGGTGAACACGCCAACCACCTACAACGCTGATCTGTCTTATGACCAGATTGGTAAGGACATCTCCTGCAACTTGGGTTCACTGAACATTGCCATGGCAATGGATGGTCCTGATTTCGCAAAGACCATCGAAACTTCTATCCGCGCATTGACCTCTGTGAGCGACCAGTCTGACATCGTGAGCGTTCGCTCAATCTCTGACGGTAACCACAAGAGTCATGCGATTGGTCTGGGACAGATGAACCTCCACGGCTACCTGGCCCGCGAGCACATCCACTACGGCAGCGAAGAAGCCCTTGATTTCACGAACATTTACTTCTACACCGTGGTGTTCAACGCAATCCAGGCCTCAAACAAAATCGCAATCGAACGAGGCGCCTCATTTGCTAACTTCGAAAACTCCACATACGCAAGCGGGGAGTACTTCGAGAAGTACGTAACCCAGGAGTGGGAGCCCAAAACCGAGAAGGTGAAGGAACTCTTTGCAAAATCAGGAGCGAGGATTCCTACTCAGGCTGACTGGAAGGAACTAAAGACCTCGGTCATGGCTCACGGTATTTACAACCAGAACCTCCAGGCGGTGCCACCAACCGGATCGATTTCCTACATCAACAACTCAACAAGCTCAATTCACCCAATTGCATCTCGCATTGAGATTCGCAAAGAAGGCAAATTGGGTCGCGTTTACTACCCAGCGCCATTCCTATCGGAAGACACCTGGGATTACTACGACGACGCCTACGAGGTTGGTCCGGACAAAATCATTGACACCTACGCTGTTGCAACCCAGCACGTTGATCAGGGTTTGTCGCTGACTTTGTTCTTCAAAGACACCGCTACCACAAGAGACGTAAACCGTGCGCAGATAAACGCTTGGCGCAAGGGCATCAAAACCATTTATTACATCCGCATTCGTCAGCAGGCCCTGTTAGGTACAGAGGTTGATAGCTGCGTCAGCTGCATGCTTTAGGAATCAGGAAAGAAAACTATGAACAAGATCAAGCTAGTAAGCCGACCCGTCAACTGGAACAAGATTGAAGACCCAATTGACATGGACGTATGGAACCGACTGACCTCCAACTTTTGGTTGCCAGAGAAGGTGCCCATTTCCAATGACATTCAGTCGTGGGAGACCCTCAAGCCCCACGAGAAGACACTAACTATGCACGTCTTCACTGGCTTGACGATGCTTGACACCATTCAGGGCACCATCGGAGCCGCTGCGTTGCTCCCAGACGCCCGAACTCCTCACGAAGAAGCAGTTATCACCAACATTGCTTTCATGGAGTCAGTGCACGCCAAGAGCTACTCATCGGTGTTCTCAACGCTTTGTTCATCAGCCGACATTGACGAGGCCTTCCGCTGGAGTGAGGACAACCCTCACCTGCAGAAAAAGGCGGAGATAATCCTCGGTTACTACAAAGGTGATGACCCACTCAAGCGCAAGGTTGCTTCCACTCTGCTGGAAAGCTTCTTGTTTTACTCTGGTTTCTACTTGCCGATGTACTGGTCCTCCAGGGCAAAGCTAACCAACACCGCTGACCTAATTCGTCTAATCATTCGTGATGAAGCTATTCACGGTTATTACATTGGTTATAAGTACCAGCTAGCTCTTGCTGAAGAGTCAGAGGCTCGTCAAGCAGAGATGAAGAGCTACACCTACGATCTACTACTTGAGCTATATGACAATGAAATCAAGTACACGGCCGATCTGTACGATGGAATGGGACTTACCGAAGACGTAAAGAAGTTCCTTCGCTATAACGGCAACAAGGCACTGATGAACTTAGGTTACGACCCACTCTTCCCTAAAGATGAGTGTGACGTAAACCCTGCAATCCTTGCTGCACTATCCCCCAACGCTGATGAGAACCACGACTTCTTCTCAGGATCTGGCTCTTCTTACGTAATTGGTAAGCACGAGTCGACAACTGATGACGACTGGGACTTCTAAGGAGGCGAAAATGGATTGCAACTGCTCAAAAGATAGCTGCAACTGCAACGGCAAGCACTAGATAAATTGATCAAGCCGGGTGACATAAGTTACCCGGCTTTTTCGTTACCCACTAAGGAACAAGATGGACAGCACGCTGCTATTGGCCTTCGGGGTCACCTGGCGGCTGGGCTATCAACCGGGATCGGTTCGACCCTTGCCTTCTTTACTAAAACCACGAACAAAGCCTTCTTTGCGGTCTCGATGGGCTTTTCTGCTGGGGTAATGATCTACCTGAGCTTCGTTGAAATCATTCCGAAATCCACCGCGTACTTGGCGACCACGGTATCGGAGGTTGAGGCCGCCGCCTACGCGGCATTCGCACTGGTACTGGGTATGGTGGTGATGGCGATCATAGACGCGTTGGTGCCTTCCTCCGCCAATCCTCACGAGAACACTCAAATCGAACTAATCGGCGACGATCAAACTCAACTTGCCATGTTGGAGACTGCCAACAACAAGGCCCTGTTGAGAATGGGACTGTTCGTGGCGCTGGCAATTGCGATTCACAACTTTCCAGAGGGACTCGCAACATTCTTGCTGGTTCTTGATGACCCAGAAGTGGGGATCGCGCTGGCTGTAGCCGTAGCACTGCACAATATTCCTGAAGGTATCGCGGTCTCGGTGCCGGTTTACTATGCAACAAAGTCAAGAAGCAAAGCGTTCAAGCTAAGTTTTCTTTCGGGGCTTGCTGAGCCAGCAGGTGCGGTTATTGGTTACCTGATTTTGAGACCTTTCCTCACAGATTTTTCCCTGGGTTTCGTATTCTCCATGGTTGCCGGAGTGATGGTGTTTCTTGCGATTGACACACTCTTGCCAACCGCCAAGAACTCGGCTCGTGGTCATCTAACTGTTTACGGATTCATCGCTGGGATGGCCGTTATGGCCACCAGCCTGGTAATGCTCAGGCTATGAAAAAACCCCCGCAGTCAAACTGCGGGGGTTAATTTCTAAGTAAAGAAAATTACTTTAGGGTTACTTTGCCACCAGCGGCTTCAAGCTTTGCCTTTGCCTCTTCAGCAGCGTCCTTCTTCGCACCCTCAAGGATGGTCGAGGGAGCTGCGTCTACAAGGGCCTTGGCTTCGCCTAGGCCTAGGTTAGTGATAGCACGAACCTCCTTGATAACCTGAATCTTCTGGTCGCCAGCAGCCTCAAGAACAACGTCAAACTCGTCCTTTTCCTCTACTGCTTCCGCGGCTGCGCCACCGGCTGCTGCCACAGCAACTGGTGCTGCAGCTGATACTTCGAATACTTCTTCAAACTTCTTTACGAAGTCTGAAAGCTCAATAAGGGTTAGCTCCTTGAAAGCTTCAATGAGCTGGTCTGCAGTCATCTTTGCCATTTTGATCTCCTATTTGGTTTGGGTAATTAGTTGGACTCTTGCTTTTGACGCAATGCGTCGACAACGCGTACTGCCCCGGAAGGAAGTGCGTTGAAGGTGTAGGCGGCCTTGAACATCGTTGCCTTGATTGCGCTAGCGACCTTAGCCAATAGCACCTCACGGGTTTCGAGATCAGCGAGCTTGTTAATCTCAGCTGCATCCAGGTCAATTCCATCCATAACGGCGGACTTGATGAGAAGCAGTGGATTAGCCTTTGCGAAGTCCTTCAGAGCCTTGGCAGTTGTTACTGGGTCACCGTGAACGAAAGCCAGGGCTGATGGTCCAACCAGCTGGTCGTCGAAAGTGGTGACACCTGCGTTTTTCGCAGCAATTCTCAGAAGGGTGTTCTTTGCAACCACGTATGTTGCGTCATTAACCATTGCACGACGAAGCTCTTTCATCTTCGTCACACTGAGTCCGCGGTATTCAGTCAGAATAACGGTGTTCGAGCTTGTGAACCTTTCGGTTAGCTCGGCTACCTTTTCCTTCTTGTCTGCCATGGCGCTCCTTGTTTGTTTGGTGCCGGTGACAAGAGGATCAAAAAAAATGCTCCGGCGCTAGGCGCACGGAGCAAAACTCAAAAAGAGAATCTCTTCATACACCTGCGCTGGTTTTCACTTTCGTGAACCTTCGTCAGTCGCGGCGGAACTAGAACTAGTTCTAGGTTTTAGCGCGACTTGTACCGGCGGTCTTTGGCTCCGCCCATCTTATTAGGCGTGTGGCGTGCCCGCAAGTCAGTTCTAGCTTTGCCCTTGTTTACAGTCGCAAATCTTGAATCACCGAAGTCAATCGAATCCATGACCAGTGGTGGCGCAATGGGCCCAGCTAGCTCTTCAAGCAATTCGTGACCCGGGGTCACATTGCTGTAGATGGCTTCGCGGTCAGCTCTTTGCAGTAAATCTTCTACTTTTCTTGAGCGACCCGATGGCACCATGCAGATTACGGTTCCGCTGCGGCCAGCTCGGCCGGTGCGGCCAGCTCGGTGCAGGTAGGTCTTGTATTCTTCAGGCAAATCCAGCTGAATTACTAGCTTGACGTCGTCAACGTGAATACCACGTGCTGCAACGTCAGTAGCGACCATAACGCGGGCGGAGCCCTTGATGAATCGCTCTAGGTTCTTGGTCCGCTGAGCCTGGTTTAGGTCTCCGTGCAATCTAGCTGTTGGGACACCGGCATCATTGAGGCTGGAGGCCAAGGCCTCGGCTGTTAGCTTGGTGCGAACAAACACGATTGACTTGCCGGAGCCCTGAACTAGTCGGTGGAAGATTGCTGATCGATCCTTTGGATCCATAACTAGCACGCGGTGTTCGATGTCGGAAGACTCGTTTACTTCGCCCGGTACCTCGTACACGTAAGGTGACGGCATGAACTTCTTGACAAGCTGAGCTACCTCCGAATCCAAGGTTGCAGAGAAAAGAAGCTTCTGGCTGTCTCCCGCTGCTTCCAGAATGCGGTTCACTGGCTCAACAAAGCCCAGTTCACACATGTGGTCAGCCTCGTCGACTACCACTCTTTCTAGACCAGAAAGGTCAATTTTGCCCTGGGCCATTAGGTCTTCCAAGCGACCCGGGGTAGCAATAGCAATGTCTACGCCGCGCTTTAGAGCTTCGACTTGACGGTGCTGAGGCACGCCACCATAAATAGTGGTGGTGTAAAAACCTACTGATTTTGCAAGCTGGGAAAGAGTGCGGTCAATCTGCTGAGCCAACTCGCGAGTTGGTGCAAGAACCAAAGCCTTTGGCTTCAACGGCACTCTCGGCTGGTTTCCAGCCTTTGCCAGGAAGGCAACTAGCGGGACACCGAAGGCAATCGTCTTACCGGATCCGGTTTTTCCGCGGCCCAATACATGTCGGCCGGCCATGGCTGCAGGGATAGTTGCAGACTGAATTGGGAACGGTGTTGCTGCACCCATCTTCGCTAGCTCTTGGGTCAGGCGCTCCGGAAGATCCATCTCCTGGAAAGTCGCAAAGCTCTCGCCTACTTCGGTGGCTTCAAGTCTGTCTAGCTTCTTGTCACCTTGGAAGGTTTTGCCGGTCTTGGCACGCGCATTTGAAAAGTCCTTGTCGCGAGAATCCTCGCGCTGAACTCGGTCAGGTCGTTGTGACTGACGGGGCTTACGAGCTCCATCATTTGATTGGTAATCGCCTTTTTTGGAGGCGTAGCCCTTTCGACCGTTTTCTTTGGTCGGAGCAGGCGAATAGTTATTATTTGGCATCGTTGGGGGAGTCCTTATCTGGTGAATCCGGAGACCCCGAGCTCACAATAGTTAAAGCCTACGACCCGAACGCAAAAAAAGATAGACCTACGCTATGATTCCGCGGATTTTAAGCTCCGCGTGAAGTATGGCATCACTTGGCTCAACCAGGAAATTGCCATCGGCGAATTTGATCACCGGTATGTTGTGACGTCCTGAAATAGCCTGCGACTTGTCCGCATTCTCTTTGCTCTCTTCAACATCAAATGTCTCGTACTCGACCCCAAGAGTGTCCAATAGTGACTTTGAACGCCTGCAGTCGCTGCACCAGTTTGCGCTATAAAATTCTATTTCTGCCATTACCTCAACCTAACTTCATCTGGTATTTCTAACAACCCCTGCGAGTATTTCAATCCCGCGAGTGAAACAATAACCAGATCCGCAACCGAGTCGAGGGTTTGTTCGCCGATTCCCACTAGCAATGACGCTCCAGCCAACTTGCCTGCCATGAGTCCCGCGGGGGCATCTTCAAATACTGCGCATTCGGCTATCGGTACGCCGATTTTTTGAGCGCCGAGTAGATACGGCTCCGGATCTGGCTTACCCTTTTGGCCATCGGCGGCAGTCACTAGAGCCTGAGGCGCAGTAATCCCCGCCGCGGACAATCTGGCTCTGGCAAGCTCCGGATTGGCTCCGGTCACTATGTTCCAAGTCCCATCCGGGAGTGAAGCCAAAAGCTCAAGCGTTCCAGAAAGAGCGATGGTGGCATGAGCCTGATCAAGCTCAAGTTGGTTTATGTACTGGAGCGCCTCCTGGAATTTGTCTTCGGTTACTAGTTCAGCGACGATCTCGCTTGCTCGTCGCCCATGATATTCGGCACTTAGAACAAAGCCCGGATGGTACCGCTCGCCCCATAAGACCCAGGCTTGTAGTGCTCCGGGCATAGAGTCGACAAGAACTCCATCATTGTCGAACAGCAGGCCCTTAAGGGGTGTTTGCATGCGCTTTCTAGTCCTTATCAGCGTGGCGCGATGTAGTGGTTCGGTAGATACCGAACGCGGCCAGCGCGAGTAAGACTAGCGCTGGAAGCATTAGTCCAACAAACCAACTGATCGAAGGAGCGATAATTTTGGCCTGCTGCTCGACTGCAGTCATGTTTTCTCTCCAGTCCGGGAAGACTTCGAGACTGGAAATGGCCTGAAAGCCCATCGTGAAGGCCATCAGAGTAACGACAGCACCGAACACAATAGCCAAAACAAGGTTTAGCTTCACAGCGGCCAGGCCAATCCTGCGCTCTTTGACTGGCAATGGCTTTGAGGACCTGGCTTGGGCAGCGAACCGGGTCCCAGTGATTATGGATGCTGCAATAACTGCCTGAATGATTACCCAGATCCAGACATCAAGACCGGTACGAGTGACGTCGTAAACTACCAGGCCGAAGATAATCGCAATCGCTGTCCCGATAATCGGGCTCGCATAAGCAAGGCCAATTGCGCGCTGCAGCTTTTTGCGATCTTCGTCCTTTTCACCCGCTGGGATATCTGGGGCATCTCTTCGAAATACGAATGCCGCCAATATCACAAACACGACTAGGGCCGTTGCAAGGATGATTGGTAAGTAGACGTTTAGCAACCGCAATCCGACTGGATCGTCCGAGGGGTTGTCGGAGCCCCAAGCACCGAAAAAGCTTGCGATTGCAAAGACGGCTCCCGCGACCAAGGAAAGTACGACGGCTAAGTTGTTTAGGCGGTGGGCGCTTATGGCTAGGCCGGAGTCAGATTCAGTTCTGATTCTCAGCGCAAGTTTTTGTCCAGCCAGCGCGGCAAGGGCAAAGGCAGCAATGCCCAGAAAGAAAAGATAGATCTCTAACTGAAATCTCGGGTCCGGGTAAACCGAAGTCCCGTCATCCAGATAAACGGTTCGCTGCACCAGTAACTGGGAGTAGGCGGCAATCATAAAAAGTAGCCAGGCGGCTGCGAGGCCAATGAGTGGAAGTCGAATTGCGGTCTTTATGCTCCGGGCGGTCTTCATGGCTAAAGCCTAGACTTAGCGCAGGGATTCTCGTTATAAGAGATGCGCTAATTGATCCCGTTGGGCGTAAAGGTTCCCATCAGGACCCCAAGCCCCCCCTACTGGCGAGCCACTCACAAGATGACTCCTTGACTCGTAAAATGTGGCAATCTTTGTTCTAATGAAGTTACGCGATGGAACCTGGAGTTTCGACTCAAGAGATTTGATGCGCGCTCAGTGCCCGCACTGCACCAAGCTCTCGGTTGCCAGAGAACTCAAGCTGCCCCAGTTACAGACTTTGCTCGATTCTTTTTATGAACGACCCGATAACCTTCCAATCCGATATGGAAATCAATTTGAGGAAGCTCTCGAGCAAGAACTGCTTGCCAATCTGGGCGATCTAATCCAGAAACCCGAGAGCTATGATCCAGCCGATACTCAGAAGCTCATGCTCGGAAATGTCCCAGTGATTTACCAAGGAAGCCTCAAAGGAGGCTCGGGAAGCATGGTGTTTTCCGGCCGTCCGGACTTTCTTTTGCGATCCGACTACCGATTTGAATTCACCGAAACTGGCCTAACAGCAATACAGTCTGGCAAGCTAACTGCCGGCTATACCGCTTGGGACGCCAAGCTTTCAAAAGCTCCAAAGCCTGAATACCAGGTGCAAGTCGGGCTCTATGTTGACGTACTAGAGACTCTGGGCCTAAATGCTCCCGGCACACATGGTCTAATACAAGGCAGCCGGGAAATCAACGAATTTGCTGGCGATGTGCTTTTGGCAAACATGAAATCAAAGCGCAGTGCATACCTCGATGAAGTGGCCGCTTTTATTGACGCCAACCCGACCTCAATCGCCGACTGCGGAGAACTAATTTGTGAAGCCACTAGTTACTGCGGTATTTGTGAATACCCCAGGCTCTGCAGCCACCAAAGATATGAAACCAATAGCCTGCAGCTGGTTGCTGGAATCTCGAAGGCTCAGGTTGTTTCACTTCGGACAACCGGCATTAACACCGTGCGTGAGCTTGGTGCGTTTGACGGCGGTACTGAAACGATGAGCCAAGAAAAAGTTGCGGTCTTTTCAAGACAGGCCAGGCTTCAACAACACACATACGACACCGGAGAACACGTCTACGAAGTAAAGAACCGCGCACCGCTGACCGAGCTGCCAGAAGAAAACAAGGGGGACCTGTTTTTCGATCTAGAGGGATTTGTGTTTTCGGCACCAGCCGGAGGCCTCGAGTACCTGTTCGGGTATCTGACCATCGATTCCGAATCACAATTTCACTGGTCCTGGGCTGATGACCGAGATGCCGAAAAAGAATCTTTTGAGGGATTTATTCGGTTTCTGTTTGCAAGACTAGCCACCTACCCCGACCTCAAGGTCTATCACTATGCGAACTACGAGCTGGCCGCCCTGCGCAGGCTTGCAAAGCGCTTCGATAGCTTTATCGACGAGGTGGAGCAGCTGATCAACGATGGGGTATTTGTCGATCTTTATCTACTCGTGAAGTCTTCGCTTGTCTTGTCTCAAGAAAGTTACTCAATAAAGAAGCTTGAGAACTACTACAAATTTGAACGAACATCAACGGTCAAGGAGGCGATGGGTTCGATGGACACTTACGAGTCCTACCTAGAAAAGCTCAATTCAGACCCAACTGCCGCAGAAAAACTGAAGCGCCAGGTGCTCGACTACAACCAAGACGATTGTGTGAGCACGCTGGCGCTGACCAGGTGGTTAAGAACTCTTTAGTAGTCCGACAGATCCAATGGAATCCCCGGACCGAAAGTAGTTGCTACAGAACCCTTTAGTAGGTACTTACCCTTGGCCGTCGATGGCCTCAGGCGAACAACTTCTTCCATTGCAACGTTTAGGTTTTCGGTTAGCTTCTCAGCTGAAAAGTTTGCCTTGCCAACGATGAAGTGAAGATTTGACTGCTTGTCGATGCGGAACTCAATACGACCGGCCTTGATGTCTGTGACAGCTTTGGCAGTGTCCATGGTTACTGTTCCGGTCTTAGGGTTTGGCATCAGGTTACGAGGACCCAAGACCTTTCCAAGGCGACCAACTTTACCCATTAGGTCTGGGGTTGCAACCGCAGCATCGAAGTCAGTCCAGCCAGCTTCAACCCTTGCGATTAGCTCGTCGGAGCCAACCTCGTCAGCGCCAGCTTCGCGAGCAGCATCTGCTGCTGCACCGTTAGCAAACACGATTACTCGGGCGATCTTGCCAGTTCCGTGTGGCAGCGAGACGGTGCCACGGATCATCTGATCGGCTTTTCTTGGGTCAACACCCAGCCTCAGTCCAACCTCAATTGTTGAGTTGGTCTTCT
>Ga0307998_1000076_pt1 | contig 55468 bp, 39 predicted proteins | sample Davwhametageno37_FD_203147 | JGI IMG/M metagenome (GOLD analysis project Ga0307998, IMG submission 203147) | Marine microbial communities from Davis Island wharf, Antarctic Ocean - #37 | ecosystem: Environmental > Aquatic > Marine > Unclassified | place: Antarctic Ocean: Davis Island wharf... | reverse complement strand
GGGGGTCGCGGGTTCAAATCCCGTCTTTCGCTCTGTCGATTGCTCGAGTGGTGGAATTGGTAGACACGTTGGACTTAAAATCCAATGACCATTGCGGTCGTGCGGGTTCAAGTCCCGCCTCGAGTACAAAAGCCCTTGTTAATCAATTGATTTTCAAGGGTTTTTTATTTAATAGCGTTAATCTTGCCAACCACTTGCCAACCATTTATTAAAAGTGCTATATCTACAATCTCGTTGAGAGATTACATTTTCTTATATTCCACCCTTAAATATTAAACCGCTCTAAAATGGAAAAATATAAGCATTATAGCTCATTAAAAAAAACGCTAAAAAAAATTTTAGATAGCCACAATAAATGGTACTCTACTGAAGGTCCTTTTGCTTCAAATCCTAATGGCGATAGAATTTTTAATCTTTATGATAAAGAGATAATATCAAGTTTTTTCACTGAATACCTTCAATATAAAGAAACTAATTATTTTTTTGGGTGCAGTTTTCAAGTGTATAAAAAAACATACAATCAAAGACTAAAAGACTATCTAGCAGAATTTTTTGATACTGATGAAATTAGTTTTATTAAAGATGAACTAGATGAGGGTATTTATAACTATAAATTTAAAGAGTTTGATTTAGGTTGTTTTGATAAAAATATAATACTTAAGTATGAAAGAAATAAAAAACAAATTAATCATTCATTAACAAAAAGGCTTGAATACTTATCTCAAAGATCTAAAGAAAACGGTTATGATTTAGTTTATAATAAGAGTTCAGAGACCTATTCTTTAGCGCGAATAAAGCAACTTTTAGAAGTCAAAAAAGAGGAGGATTTAATTGATTACAGTACTTCAAGCCTTGCTGAAAAAATAATAGCATTAAATGAGGGAGGAGTTATAAATTTCTTAAAAGAAAAAGAACCTTTTAATACTTCTACAAATTCTTTGGCTGGGTATTTAAGTTTATGTTTGGGAGAAAAAACAACCTCTATACAGTCATATATTCAACCATTAATTAATAAGGACAACGACCAAAGCAAAAGCCCATACACAACAACTGGGACTGTTAAAAGGGTACAACAAAAACTTATTAATATTGGTTTAAAAATAGAGTAGTTTATCTTTTTAGGGAATCCCTAAAAAATCCCTAACGTGAATTTGTTGCAAACAATTAAAAAATATTAATTATGCAACAAGTCCAATTTATTTCGGTTACGCCCGAACAATTACAAACCGCCATTCTTGAGGGCGTAGAAACACAATTAGAAAGCCTAAAACTTCACTTTCAGCCAAAGCAACCAAAGACCTATTTAAGTAGAGCAGAGGTTTCTAAAATGTTAAACGTTTCTCTTGTTACTCTTAACAAATGGAATAAGATCGGCAAACTAAAAGCCGTTGGTATTGGTGGACGTGTTTTGTATAGACAAGAGGATATTGATAATGCAATCGTAGAACTTTAAAATCGTGAGCGAACATAACAAAGTCGTTCAGATAACAAATTATAAAGTAAGTATAACGCACCATTCGGAAAATTTTAAATTGGCGCTAAATATTCCTTATTTTAGTGAGATTTATAATTTTTATAGTAACATTAAAAAGGAGGGCAAACCCATAAAGCAGCACCTTACTTTAAATGGTTTATTAAAACGTTTAAATACTATACAAGAAAACTCTCCTAAAAAAGACTCTATTGCAATACTTAAAGGTCTTTATAAAGACGGTACAAGTGGCTTATATTGTTATGAGGATAGTCCTTTTCTCTTTTTTGATATCGACGTAAAAAAAGGTGAAAATTCACAGCTATTGGATTCTTATAAAAATGCTGAAGTTTTTGACAAACTTCAAGATATTGCGGTTATGGTATGGCGTAGTAATAGCTGCAAGGGTATTGCTGGGATTTTAAATGTCCCTCAATTGATAGAGATAAATCATGTTAATAGAGAAAAGCACCTTAAAATTGGAAAAGCAATCTGTAAATACCTTAAAACACCTCTAAATGTAGATGTAAAATTTGATAATGCACAAAACAAATATCGTCAAGTTCGTTACTTAGCAAAACAAAAGAATCATAGATCCATTAACGAAAACCCTTATACGTTTAGTTATGATTTAACCGAGAAAGCTAGAACATCGCAAACTGGAGTTAATCAATATCGCTACGATGATAATAGAGCTATTTCTGGCTCTATAGAATATCAATTTAATATTGACAATAATATACACGCTTCATTGTTAGATAATGGGTTTACTAAAAAATCAACAAACCGATATCACCACCCTAGCACAACCAGCAGTAGCACTGGAGTGACCCAAGACAATATCTTCTTTAATCACAGTAATAGTTTTTCCAAATACGCAGTATTTAGTCCCTTTTGGCTCTATTTAACCATAAGCTATGAAGGCGATCATAAGCGGTTTTTAGGGGACTTAAGAGCGAAGGGATATAAGATTGAGCAGCCACAAAAAAAAGACTTTAAAGAAGCTAAAACAATGCTGCTGCCAAAGGCAGAGGATAGGGGGAAACAAATTTTCTCTGCTTGTTATAATTTACAAAATGCGCACTATAAAGCAAAGATTGAATTTACAAATGATAATGCTAAAAATGAGAATGAAAAATCACTGTTTTTTGAGTATCTAAAAATAAAACCCCTAAATATTGAATATGATGAAACATTTTTCATAAAATCCTTTGTTAGCGAGCAAATAGAAAACGTTTTCGATATCACAGACAAACACAAAAAAGTAATTATAACTGCTGAAACGGGTACGGGTAAAACGATCGGTATCATAAAATACTTTACACAAAATAAAACAAACAAAAGAGTTATAATTTTAATGCCCTTAACAGTAATAGTTGAGCAAATCAAAAGTGATCATCCAAATATTGTTTCTCTTACTGGCACTAGTGAGCCAAACGAACATACTAAAGCAAAAACTTTTCCAATTGTTATAGGTACTTATGAGCAAGGATATAAGCATCTCAGAGACCCCAATACCTTTGATTACGTTGTTATTGACGAGGTACATAATTTAATCACAGCCCATAGCTACAAGCATCAAATAATTAGAGATCTTACAAGTATATTAAGTTCTTACAGCGTAATTGGCCTTACAGGAACAACAAACCTATTATTTAAGTCAATTGGGTATAAGTTAGTGAACGTAAAAAAAAAAGTTCTTAAAAGTGTTTACGTCATTTTTAGAGTAGATAATAGAAAACCATTACAAATAGCTTTACAACACTTGCAAAACGTAAATGGTAAATGCATAATGCGTATCAATAGCAGAAGCGATGCAAACTCTTTAAAAATAGAATTAGTTAAACTAAAAAAATATAAGGAAAATGAGATACTTATATTAAATTCAGAGACCCACATAAAAGAGGGAAAAGACTTTAGGCAGCTAATATCACAGGGCAGTTTTGAAGATAATATAAAATTAATTATTACCACCTCTGTAATTGATGAGGGCCTTAGCATAAGGCAAAACGGATTTACTGATGCAGTATTTATTGAAACCGATTATAAACCAATGCCCGAAGGTCTTAAACAGTTTTTTGCTCGCTTTAGGAATGAAGACATAAATCGAAAAAACTATTATTATTATAGACAAATAAATGACCAAACCTTAAGGAGTTGGGATCCTTACTATGATTTTTCAAAAACTAAAAAAAATCTTATTCTAGATGCAGAAAGCTTTAATGTAACTGAAACCGATAAAAAAGATATTGCAAACACCAAATACCTATACTATCAAGATAACTCTGTAAATGGATACGCCCTGGCTTATGATATTTCAAAAAACTATTTTGGCATGATGACAAAACAGGAATACATTCTATTTTTAGAAAATAACTATAATCTCAAAATAATAGAAGATGAAACCCATATTCACAAAAAACATGATGTAAGCGAGAGCAAAGATCAAAAAGAAAAAACCAATAGTCTAATTGCACTTAATTGGCTAAATAATAATGACGAAGTACTTAGTGCCTTGCATTTTATTTCAGATAATTGGGAGCTGAAAAAATCAATGGATATTATTGGAATACCAGCTGATGACGATATTTACAATTTAGTCAGTGCTAATCTAAAAGCTTTTGAAGATTTATATAAAAACAGTGTCCATTTAGAAAAATTAGGAGTTATGGATACAGATAGTATATTAATTGACAAAGCCAAAGCAAAGCCAGTAGACAAAAGAAGTGTGAACCGAAAAATTAAATTATATCAAAATATAGATACCATAGAAAATCCTAAAACAATAACGGATAAAAAAAATAAAGCCAAACTTGAATGCTTTATTGTTGAGGCAAAAGAAATTAAAACTATAAATAAAAAAAACATGTGTGTTATATGGAATAAGCAAAGATGCAACAGCAAGAAATCAAGTTATTACAACTTAATTGATTTGCTAAATCACTATAGTAAATAACTTTTTTGTTTTTAAAACATCTTTACTCTTATAAGTTATATAAAAAGATGTTAGAGCCTGTAAAGGCTTATGAATATGAGCCTGAAAAGAGATTTCCTACAGAATTTATAGAGAGCTTAATTTCGTAAAAATACATCCTAAAAAGTATAGTCTCCAGATCTACGTATTAGTTGAAAGTAGATAGAAATAATAGTAGTAAAACAAGTATAGATTATAAAAGGATACCATGCCGTGAGTGCCGTGATTAAGGTTTGGTTTCAAAATATAAGATTGAGACACCCTGAGACAAAGGGTAACCCCTGTACCCATTTTTTAGACCCCTAAATATAAAGTATGTGCTAAACATATTCCTGTTAAGGCCAGTAACAGAAATAACTTAAAGGGTTGATGAGTCTTATATATTATTAGACACACGCAGGCAAGATGTTATACCTGTGGGGGGTAAAACACCCCCAGATCAAAAAGGGGGTAATACTATATGTTCAGACCAATGATAGCATGGGTTTTAAAGGTCACCTGACTAGGGAGATAGAAGCAAAGTCTAAAAGATGCAGTATTGAGATAATATTTATACGTTTTTTCATTAACCTTAGTATTCGTTTCTTTTAAACCACAGGCAGAAAAAGTAGATAAAAAAAATACTGATTTATGGAAGACTTTTAAGCAAGAATAAAAACACTTCAAGAAGGTTATTCACTTGTTGAAGAATTTATAAATACAGGATTCAAGTCAAAGGAAAAAGAGTGTTGGAGAACTGTTTATTTCTTTGCTGAATGGCTTAATGAAAAAGGAATTAAAGACATTAAACTTGTTGAAGGTTTTGGCTGGAAAGATGATAGCCTTGGAATTGATGAAAATTTCTATCATTGGAACTTAATATATAAAGATCGATGGCTTGACGTTGCAAGCATGGTCAAGGGAGAGAATTTTAAATCCTTTCTGGTTGAACCAAAGACAAAGGGAACGCCTATTTGGAAACCTAAGGACACCGTGAACGATGCAATAATGACTTTAAAAGAATTTAAGGATAGAGCCTTTTTTTATCCTGAATTAAAATACAATATTGAGAAGCAATCCTTGTGACGTTTGCAGCAAAGACTTGAAAACAATGTATCGAGTAATACACAAAGGAGGGGGCTGACTGGGTTTTCGTGTGCAAGCAATGTTTGCTATCAGTCAAAAAAAGAAAAGCCCCCTTTTAACCGAAGTTTTTTTTTGTTAAACAGATGTGGGTGTAAAAACAACTTAAATCATCCCTTTTTTCTGAATGCTTCACTAAATGCACCACCAATTAGTCCTGCTGGCAATGCCACAAGACCTAGCCCAATATAAACGACAAAGGAAGCAAATATTTTTCCTCCATTGGTAATTGGAAAAACATCACCATAACCAACAGTTGTCAATGTAGCTACTGCCCACCACATAGAATGAAAAATATCAGGGAATTTATCTGGCTGTACAGGATTTTCAAAATGATATATACCAACTGCAGAAACATATAAAATAAAAATAGCCAGTATGCTAAAAATAATTAGTTCTTTTTTTATGCTATTAAAAGCAACACTAATATTTTTAGATGCCGGTTCATATTTAAGTAATGTAAGAAATCTCAAAACTCTGATTTCTCTAAGATCTGCAGGTAATCCCATATAATATGGAATTAAAGCTATAATATCAACTAAACCCCAAAAACTAAATAAAAATTTTACTCTATTTGGAGCAGAATAAACTCTTAATAAATATTCAATTGAAAAAATTACTACGGGTATGATTTCCCAACTTTCAAGGTATATGTGATATTGAGACATTGAGGGCATTGTTTGAAGACCATGATCGATTACAGTAATAAAAATTATACTGTAAATGAAAATATCTATAGCTTTCGCAAACCTATTTTCTTTATTATTTAAGTAGAAGTAAATTTTTTTTCTCATGATATAAATCTAAAGAAATCTGTTATGATTATGTCACACTTTGTAGTGATATGTTTTACATCCTTGTAAGCATGAACGATTGAACCTACCTTAAGCGTATTATAAATAGAAGAATATTAAAACAACGCTATGGAATTTTTAGACGAAATAATAAACATGAGATTGAAGCCTTCAGATAAGGATAAGCTAATTCAAAAAGCTAAACCAAAACATACCCTATGACTTAAAATTTAAAGAGCAGTTTAAATAAAGTGCCACTTTTTATTTCTTATTTAGAAACCCTATGCCTGAAACTAAAATTGCTATACCAGATGCAAACAATACAGAATCAAAACCACTTTCAAGCCATTCTTTTACAAAGTAAGCTACAAATACCAACAGCGAAGTTAACCAAATCCGTTTTAAATATTTCATACTATTTCTTATGTTTTGAGTTTAGGTACATTAAATAAAATGAAAATAACATTAATGAAAATCCTATAATAGAAGCTATCAATTCATAATCTCCAAAAACAGTATCCCCAAATGCAAAGAAAAAACCAAAAAAAAAACACCATAATTGTTTTTAATTAAAAATTTCATATAACTAAAATAATAAAATATGGGTAGAATAGCAGGACAACCAAACAAAATAACTGCAGAAGTAAAAGAGAAGTTACAACTACTTATAGAGGATTTAATAGCTTCTTTAAACGTAAATGAGTTAGACACTAACCAGCGTATTAAGATGCTTCAAATAGCCTTACAATACACTTTACCAAGAATGAAACAAGCTACTAATGAAGTAAGTGAAGACTTGCCTTTGTTTATTGAGTAAGTTCTGGGATTTGTTTTTTTTTCTTTACCTTTATACTGTATCATGAACGCATTTAGCGTACCAACCGATCTTCTCGAGACACGGTGGTTTAGAATACGAGACGCTCGTCTAAAACAATCGAGAAATCATATTCATCTTGGTCATAAATGACGTTTAATTAAAAAACCTATTATGGCTATTTTTTCAGGAAAAGTAACAATCAAAGTGAGATTTAAAGACATTCAAGTTGCAGTTGGTTATGGAATGACCTCAGCAATAATTAAGCACAGATGTGTCGAACAGGCTTATGCAAAATCACCTTGGTCAGAGATTAAAAACCAAAAAGATGATAGGTTTGAGGTTATTTTCGAGAAGGAAAATATTGAATAGAGGTTTTTATTAAAAACAGCTCAGAATTGATCAAAATCGTCCAAAACTGATCAAAAAACGTCTAAAATGAGTCAAAATTGATCAAAAATGGCCTAAAACTGACTTTTATGATTAGTATATTTCTAAGACTACATTATTAACACCTCCAAAAAATCTATTAACCACCATAGGTGCTGGATGCAGGGGATTTCCAGTTAATGTTTTTCCTAAGCAAAGGGGCTTAAGGTCTAATTCTTTTAGAGTAGCAATTATTTGATCTGCTTGTTTTTTTAAATAAGAGTGATCATTTATATGGTTTCCCCAGCAAAAAAGAATTTTAGATATATTATTATCGTTATGGATGAGCTCTTTAATAAAATCAATATTTTCTTTTGCAATAACTTGATTAACTTTTTTTGGGAGATTACTTGGCTTTGGAGTTCTCTGGGCGTAAAGGTTTATCAACCACCAACCGTCACATCCATTATTCTGTGCAAGTCAAATTGTTTCTGTCAGCTGATAGATGTATTAAAGAAGCATTTTGTGAAAGATCAAGAGATATTAAATTATTAACCTCTACCCTTAATTGCTGAAGTGCTGTAAAATCTTCAATTCCAGTCAAATCAGAAATACTTTTACGGTCAACATTTAAAATTGTAACACTAGATATATTTGATGTAATTACATAATCATCTAAAACATTATCATATCCCAAGTCTATAAGTGCCTGTTCAAAGTTATCATCTGGAACATAGGTTTCAATGGCAGGACATCTTCCCCAAAGAGTTTTGTTGGCGTTTGTTAGGGCTGAATTAGAAAAAAAATCCGTTAATTCTGATAAAAAACACAAAGTTGCAGACTCAAAAAGTAATTGAGGTATGTTTAAAATCCACTATTTCAATCAGTATGAAAAAGTTTTAAAGAGTTTTTAGAAGCTTTAAAGAATTGTGTTATATTGTAAAAAAACTAATTATTTCCAAAAGATTAAGTTTAATTATGTACGAGACTAATGGAGAGTTCAGTAAAATAAATGCCGATGCTGTTTTAAATGGTTCAATCAAAATGAAAAGTGACATTCGGATAGACGGTAAACTTAAAGGGAATCTGGAAACGCAAGGAAGGGTTATTATTGGAAAAAAGGGGTCGGTAAATGGTAATATAATATGCGTAAATGCTGATATTGAAGGACGATTTAAAGGTAATTTAACAGCATTAGAATCTCTTTCGCTTGAAAGTGAAAGTATCGTTGAAGGTGAAGTTTCGGTTCAAAAATTAATTGTTTGTGTAGGAGCAATTTTTAATGCAAAATGCTCAATGCACTCCAAAGAAGACGGAATTATAAAATTATTAAACAATTCTGAAATAAGATCGAAGAAGGAAAAAAAGAAAAATAAAAAGAAATTTAAAATTAGATCAGTTTGAAAGTTTTTGAAATATTCCTCGACTAAAGTTGTTCAATCCTCGCTAATCATAATTTTTCTATGGACTTGTTTTAGTTCTTCTTTGTTGAAATATGGAATATTACCAATAAGTTCAGCTTTTATTAAATCTGATTGTACCCATTCCATTAATTTAGATTTTGATAAATTTAAAATATCGCAAGCTTCTTCAATATTAAGAAGATTATCAATATCTAAAGCTGTCTTTTTACTTATTTTAGGTTCATTATGATGAAATGAAAGGGTTTCTGTCAATTGAATAACTTTTTGATTTAATAAATCAACATTTTTTTCTAAATCAAATATTCTAAACTCTAACTTTTTAATTTTTTTTTCTTCATTCATCTTTTTTAATAATTTTAACTGAATTCTAGATTTTTAAAGATATGCGAAATTTGATTCTTAATTTTTAGGGTTAGATTTTGATAATACTTTTTATTTTTAAAAAAATATTTTGCGTCAGGTGAAAAATCATTTTGTCTATATTTAATGTGATAGAATTTAAATTCAATTAGTTTCAAAAATGATGTTCTCAAATTCTTGTTGGTAAGAATAATTTTTGAATTGTTATAAATCGAAAATATTTCAAAATAGTTTTTAAAATTTTGCTGATATAGAATTAATCTTTCATTGTGATTAACATTAATTAATGCATTGATTTTTTTAAAATTATTAGCATCTTTTGAACTATGAATTAGTATCACTTTATAATTAAAATTTATTAATAGATATTTACAAAGATCTGCTATTAAATGGTTGTGACGTTTTTTAAAAAAATAATCAACCTTAAAGTCAAATAAGATATAATTCAATTCATTTAAATCTAAATTGTGGTTCGTTTTAAAAATCCAATTAAACATTTTTTTACTTTTGTTTACGCTTTCATTTTCTAAATTATATTTTGGGATAACATCCTTGTTTTTTTTAAAAATATTTCCAATTAAGGTTGAAATATCTTTTAAGGAAATTATATACTTTTCCTGATCAAATAAGTCAATTTGATTAGAAAAAACAATCCCAGCTAAGGGTTTTTTAAAGCTTGTCTTTTGCTTTGAAATTATTCTTTTACAAATCAGTAATCCTAAAAAAGTATTTTCAATTGAGATTAAATTATCATACTTTTTTGAAGTAAAACTTAAGATATTCATAAAATTTTTTATGTAATATATTTCTCTAAAATTTTCTTTCAAAAAAAAAACATTGTCATCTATTTTAGATTTAGATATTAAAACTAAATCAATAGATATAGTAATGTTTATTTTTTTGGTAATTGAATTAAGTAAAGAGTTTAAAAGAAAAAGTTGAGAATCCTCAACTTTACAAATCAATATTAAGTTCATTTAAAGTTGGATTAAAGACTAATTTTTTGTTATGAGACTTTTAACTTTATTTACAAGTTCATCTATATCATAAAACCAAGAAATAAGATTTCCATTTTCATCAGCAGTAATTAATAGATTATTTCCGTTTAAATCTTTTATCATATTGATATCCCAAACCCATTTTTCATGACCATTTAAGGAAATTACTGATGTTGTCATTAATGACAGATCCTCAAGTGCTGAATTGAATTTTAAAACTTGATTATCCAAACTTGCTGAATAAAGATTATCATTTTCAATGTCATAAAATAGTTTTGTTATTTCTGAAAGATGCAATATGACCTTATTATCATATTGCAAAGAAAATTTAGATTGGTTATTCTGAATTATTTTATAAAAAAATAATTTTCCCGAATTAGTCCCTATGACTAGATGTTCAGTGGTCCTTGAAATCGCGGTTATTTTTTCGCTTTCAAAGTTTATATTATCTAATGCTAAAGTAATTACTTCATCGTTTTCAATGATAAATAAACCCTCTATTGTGGATATAAATAATTCGTCAGTATTTTTGTCAAAATAACTAGATGAAATATCTTTACCACTTATGATTTGTGTTGATTCTAATCCATTAAAACTCGACACTCCCCCTGATGAAACAATATATAACCTATTGTTTTCATTGTTGTGATAAAGGTCTCTTATACTTGTAGCTTCTTGATGAATGTTTTCTTTTCTCCTACTTAAATTTGAATCATTTAAATTGATTTTAAAAACATTCCCTTTAAAAGTACCTACATAAATATCATCTGCATTAGCAATTACAACTCCTCGAATTCTTTCATTTATTTTAATAGGTGGGATTTCATTTCTAGAGGCTCCATTAAGTACATAAAGGTTTTTATCGTCTCCCCCCATTGCTATGATATTATCATTAAAAACACTTACTGATCTAATTGATGATCCTTGATTTGTTTTTTTTATGAGCATTGATGATTCATTGTAAGCACTTTTATTTTCTAAGGCTTTGAGTGAAGTTTGAAGAAGTACGAACAAACCTTCAGATGTTATTTTTCCTGAATCAGTTTCTTTTATTAGCTGCTTGTATTCATAAAATTTTTCAATTGCCTCTTCAATATTTTTAATTACAATTAAATTAGAACTTGGATCAGAAGATTCGTCAATAAGTCGCTCCAATCTCAGCATGATAGGGTAAAACTCTGTTTCTAGTAATGCTTTTTGTTTTAATTTTTCGGCCTGAAGGGTAGCTCTAGTTGCATTATCTTTTTGAATAAGTGCTTCGATTTGTTTTTCCTTAGCAACTTTTTCAGATTCTTTTGCTTTTTCTGTTTGCTCACTTGCTATAATTGCACTTTTTTGAGCAACTTTTCTTTCCTTTTGCGCAATTTTTAAATATTTTTGGGCTTCTAATTTAGCTTTATCAGCTAATTGTTTTTCCTTTAATGCTAGTTTCTCATTTTCTTCTGCTAATTTACGTTCTGTCTGTGCTTCATTTGATTTTTCAAGTGCTAAATCTTTGGCTAAATTTGCGTCTTTAAAATTTTTTTCAGCCTCACCTTTATTAATGTAAGCCCCAATGGCCATAAATATTGCCAAGATAGTAAGTGTGCTAATGGCTGTTATTACACGACGAGTTATAATTTTTTTTCTTTTAATTCTTTTTTCTTCGGTGTTCTTTTTTTGAAGAAAACTTTCTTCACTTTTATTAATATAGTTAATGGTTTTCTCATAATTATAAGAATACTTTTTTGCCCAATTTTTATTGACAATGTCTAAATTTTTCCAATTTACAGCCATTTCTAGTTCAGGGGAAGTCATTAGACTAATTTCACCAGATGAATATTTATCAGCTAATACCGCATAATTATTAAAATTTTTAAAAGCAACTTTTTCATCTTCTATCCAACTCTGTTCAAGTTTCCAATTTCTGTTTTCAGAATACTTAAAACACATAATGTCTTGAAAACTTATTGTCATTTTATGCCTTTTCATCCCAGAAATTTTATTTTCAAAAATATTAATAGAATCACCCAATTCATTTTTGAAAACACTTAAAATCCTTACTGCATTTATATTACTGACTCCCGAGATGGACAAAATAGATTCAAAATTATTATTTAAAATCTGATTTTCTTGATTTTCAAAGTTCATCGTTGCTCTCACAATACTTGAAAAAATATTTTGATCCTCACTAGAAAAAGAGTCATAAATTTCGTTAAACTTTTCTGCAATTACATTTTCTATTGAACCAAGTGCTTTTATTTTCTCTAAGGTTATTATGTAATTTTTGGTGATAGGACCTTTTAAAAGTTGACATAATAAAAACTGGACATTTGGAAGTAAGCTTAAATCTTTTGAAATTTCATTGGAGATAAAATTAAATGCCTCCTGATTTAGGCCAATTCCATTTGATATTAAGCTATTTTTAATTATGGTTTTTAAACCACTATTATCAATGTTGTGAATTGCATATTGTGATTTATTAAATAACTCTTGTAACTTGCTGTAATTAACAAGTTTAGATGTATACTCTGTTTGTAAACAAATTAAAAAATAAACTGATACTTCTTTAATTTTTACAGTTCTAGATATTATATCCAATAATAATTTATCATCATTTTGTCTGTACTTGGCTATCTTATTAAATACAAAAATATCCTCAAATTGATCTACAATTATTAATAGATTTTTTTTGTTATTAATCTCAGAATCTTTATAAATCTTCGAAAGTGATAAAATATTATCCTGATCAATAATTTTCCTGTAATTAGAAAAGTCCTCAGTACTTGATTTCAAGTCTTTATTTAAAACACCTGAATTAGTTAGTGAAAAGATCAAGTTTTCAATAGGATTTACTCCTGGTCTAAATTGACAAATTGCCCATTCTTTTCCCGACTGTGCCAAAAATCCTTTTTTTAATCTAGGAATTAATCCTGCATTAATAAGAGATGTTTTGCCCGAACCAGAAGGTCCTGTTAAAGCTATAAGTTTATTGTTTTGAATTACTTGCAGTAAATTTTCAACCTCTTTTTCGCGGCCAAAAAAGATTGAATTGTCATCTTCTTTATAAGAAACTAGACCAACAAGAGTTTTTTTTAAGTCAGACATGTAAGTAATTTAGAGACAGTATTTATTTAAATTAGAATCGGTAATTGTATTTTTATAAAAATATATAAAAATGTTTAGGTTCTTCTATACTTACGATTTAATTTCTGAACTCGAAAAAGAACTCAAAAGAGATCATAAGATTGTTCAAATAATGATTGATGATTTTGATTTTTTTTTAATCTCAAAAGCATTATTAAATGGTATTGAAAGTGGTTTGATTGTTGAAATTGTAATTGTTTCTACTAACAACAAAAAATCAATGAAACTTGTCAATTTGTGTAAACGACTTATTGATATGAATGCAGAAATATATTGGAAAGTGGATAAAAATCTATTTGTTAAAGAAGATTATTTTGCCATTTTTGATAAAGAGTATTTAATTTCTAAAAAGGAACAACCCGTTTTTGAGAACCAAGAAAGTCTTGTAAAGCTAAAAATTGAGTTTTTCAACGGCCTAGCATTGGCCTCCAAAAAGCTTACCCTTTTTGATGGAGAAATTAATATTGAATTTCATGCTAATAAAAGTATAATATACCCTAAAGATAAAGTTTTAATTAGTTGGGATGTTAAAAATGCTCATGAAGTTGAAATAGATCCAATAATTAAAGTGGTTGAGTCAAGTGGTCAAAAATGGCTTATTTTAGAAGAAGACACAAAGTTCACGCTTTCGGCAAATAACAAAGGGAATGTTCAAAAGAAGAGTCTTTTTATTAGGGTATTAAAAATTAAGGAAATTGAATTTGATGTAGAGGTATTTGATCCAATTTTAAAAGAGTATATTTCAATTAATTCAGTTCCTGAAAATCAAGGTAATTATGCTGTTTTTATTGGTCAATTAGTCAAAATTTCATGGAATATAAAAATGATAGGTAAATTAATTGAACCTCGCTTGGGAAATCTTCCCTTATTTGGCTCACATGAATTTGAAATATTTAGTAACACGCAATTAAATTTTACTTTTAAATCATTAAACAATACTGATAAAAAAACTATTTCCTTACACTGTTTTGAAAACGAAGAAATCTCTTCAAGCAAAACAAATAAATACTCAAAAGAAATAAAAAGTCTAGAAAGTATATCTATCTTGAAAAAAACAATATCTTTCGTTTTAAATATTTTTAGATAGAATACTGGAGTAAGTAATGGATTCTCTTAGCAAAATCAATTTTATAAATAAATTTCTAATTCGATGTTCAGGTGCAAGCCTAGAAATTTTGGATAATTGCCCTCGTTTTGAAGTCACGAAGTATGCTAGTATTGGAATGACTATAGTATTTACAGCCATCCTTGCTGTTGTTTCTTCCTTTTTTGCGCTTTCAATTATTTTCGATGAATTTACTTTAAATATTACTTTAGCCCTGTTTTGGGGTGCTATTATTTTCAATCTTGATCGCTACATCATTTCAAGTATGCGTCCTTCAGAAAATAAATTTGCTGATTTTTTAAAAGCTTCTCCCAGAATTTTTATAGCGATAACAATAGCTGTTATAATTTCAAAGCCCCTGGAAATAAAAATTTTTAAAGCTGAAGTTGATTCATTTCTTAAAATAGAAAATTCTGAAATGATTTCTAAAATAGATTTAGACTACAATAATTTACTCTTAGAAAACTCCGCTAAAAAGAAAGAAACCAAAAATCAATTTAGTGCTCTTTTGATGCTCAGAGAACAATATTATCAAGAATATAAATGTGAATGCGACGGTACATGTGGCACAAAAGAGAAAGGTAGAGGCATAGAATGTTTTAGTAAAAAAGAAAAGTACGAAACATTTCAAGCTGAGATTTTTTATGAAAAAAACAACCGTGATTCTATTTTATCTTCTTTAGCAACTAATGAAGTTTTAATAAGAAATCAAATTGAAAAACAAAAAGAAGTCATAACTGCTTCTTTATCCTATGGTTTATTAGACCAAATAAGAGCCCTGAATAGTTTAGATACTGCGTCTTCATTATTTATACTTATGATGTTTGTCATGATAGAAATTGCTCCCATACTCACTAAATTACTTTCAAATAAAGGACCTTACGAAAACTTAATTTCAGAATATGAAAAAAAATTTGAAATCAACTATTTAAAAGCCGTAGATAATCTAGACCATGAACGCATTAAGAATCAAAAATTAAAAGAAATGTCGTCTAAATTTGAAATAAAATCTAAGGAAAATCAAATTCAAGCTATTATTAAAGGAGATGCACGCGATCGTTACGAGAAGATAAGATCTGATTTACAAGATAAAATTTCAAATAATTAATACAATGCCAAAAAATACGCTTTTAAGCATCTTTTTTTTATTTCTGATTATTTCAGGTTGTAAATCAATCTTTATTTCTAATGAACCCGAGGCTATTCCTAATGTTTCACTAAATAGTTTGTCTATACCCAAAAATAAAATTTCAAATAATATTAAGAATATATCTGAATCTCAATTGCAAAATGAGATTGAAAATTTGATTACCCAAAAAGAAAAAAATATTGGAAATTATTATCAAAACTATCTCGATAGTTTGAAACTTCAACTTCAAGATTCAGGTTCTGTTCAAATTAAAAATTATGAAGGCTTTCTTGTAGATTTACTCTCAGAAAATACTAAAAATGATACCATTTATCTTGCCAACATTGCTACGGAAACTAACTCAAAAGGGATACCCCTAACATTCCAATATGATGCCTTAATAAATGATGAGATTTTCTTTGAGATTGAATGCTTAAGACTAAATGCGTTATCTAATTTAGTTTATGGAGGAGTTGATATAGAATTTATAGAAGGTAGTGAAGTCCGTTTTCAAGAAAGTGATCTCAGAAAAAATAAAAAAATCAAAGGAAGTTTTAAAGTTTTGAGTGATAATCCCATAGTTTTAAATATTAACAAAAAAGGTTTTATTAAAGCTACTGTTAAAATAAAACTGAAAAAAGTTTTAGGGAATAACTTCGTTGTTGAAAAACGTATAGATAGCATTGAACAAAAAGACATCGTAATACGAGAAATTACAGACACTCTATATCATATTATAGACGATCGGCAATATGTTTTATCTGCCCAGTTAGATTTTTCTAAAGCACATAAACTTAAAATACCTATAATTGTAAATGAATTAGAAAACATCATTGGCTGGGGATTTTGGATTGGATTAAATCATGATATATCCAATTATAAAAATCTAAGTAAAGTAACTTTTGACGATCCTTTAAAGTTATTTGCAAAAACTGAATTAGTTAAGACCGCTTCAAGGTTCCATTTGCCAAAAACACCTAACGAATATCTAGCTGTAAATTTTTCAAATTACACAAACGATGCTTTGAGTTTGAATAGCACAGAGACTTATTCTTTTTTCAAATCAGATTCTATTTCTAAGCCTAGTAAAGGAAAATTTGATATTGTTAATCTCTCCAAAATTTATGATTTCAACCTTGCTGTTAAAATTATTGCTGTTAATACTGAAAAAATAAAAATTGAAGTAGAAGAAACCACTTATAAAATGAATGAATACATTAACATATCTAAATTAAAATGACCTCTTTTTTAAATCGTTCTTTTGCTATTATAATTTTATCATCTCTTTTTTTTAGTGCTTGTAGAAAAGAATCAATGGTGCTAAGATCCAGCCTTAGAAAAACTCAAAATGATGTAAGATATTTCAACAGAGATATTAACAAAGTAAAAAAAGCATTTGGCGTAAAAGGGGGTGACAAAAGCAAAGAAGATACATTAAATACTAATCTATACACTCCTCTTGACCAAAAAAATATTTTTACTTCATATGGCTATTTATACGACGCCATAAATGGTTCAGATGACTTTATTAACAGCTCAAATTTTTATTGGGATTCTATTCAAAAAGTTTATTATGTTAGGGATAGAAAATACAGTAAAATAAAGCCTGAAAACGAGGTGTTTGGATGGCACCCCCATTGGATGGGAACTGCCTGGAAAAGTTACCCCTTTGAATTACTTTCTACCATTTCATATTTTTCATACAAAGTGGATCCAAAAACTGGTTCATACACCAACTCCAATCAAATGGATGACTGGCGAACAACTGCAATGATTGACTCTGCTAAAGCTAAAAAAACAAAAGTTTTATTGACCGTTTCTAGTCATGGTTTTAAGAATAATAATTCTTTTCTTGGAGATCAAGCAAAATGGGGTGTATTAATTGATTCGGTAACAAACTTGCTTCTATACAGAAATGCGGATGGAGTGGATTTAAACTTTGAAAACTTACCCTATTTGAAAAGAGGAAGTTTTAATAGATTTGTAAAAGAGTTCCGCAAAAGATTAAATCAAAAAATTACAGATAAAACACCTATAATTTCTATTACACTTCCTGCTGTGGATAGTAGAGAGATTTTTGATGTAGTAGAGCTTCAAAATTATATTGATTTATTTGTAATTATGGGTTATGATTATAATACCGGTCCTCAGTTGCAAGGTGCTGTAGCTCCATTGATACCTTTTGAAACTAAAGGTGTAAGTCTTAATAATACTTTGAAGTTTTACCTAAACAATGGTATTGAACCTTCTAAAACGGTACTTGCACTACCGTATTATGGGAGTATGTGGGAAGGAGCTATTGATGAAGATGGATCAACCTCCTCTATGTTTGAAAGAAAAGTAACTTATCGAGAAGTGATGTCTATTTTCAACGATGAATTCGTCATAAAAAATAATTTAAGTCCTTCTTTAGAAAAAAATAGCATGACAAATTATTTTAATATTGTTTATCCAGACAATACAACTAAGGAAGTTTGGTTTGACGATGACTATACATTGGGAAAAAAGTATGATTTTGCCATAACAAATAATTTAAGAGGTATTGGAATTTGGGCACTTGGATATGATAATGGCTATAATCAACTGTGGGATGTTATTGAATCCAAATTTGCAACAGATGCAATTCCTGTAATAGATCCTGTTAGCGAAATGCAAGGGTATCCAATTAGAGTAAGTCAATACATACTCGAGAAAAAGAATCTTCTTCTTACAATATCTATATTTTTCTTATGTGCTGTTACTATTGGATTTATACTAACACTGTCTGATTGGAAAGTAAGAGATTCAATTGTAAAAAATCAATTTCATCGCCTTATAATGGTAATGATAGTTTTTGTTTTTTTAACACCAATTATTTATCTGGTCAATGAAGTTTTTTTCTTAAAATCGACTTGGAAGTATTATGCTGTTTTCATTATTGGTGGAATAACGTTTTATCTATCTACTTTTCTTAAAATCAAATCATCAAAACGACCCTAGAAATGAAAAAAATACTGGTAAGAGAACTTTTCTGGTTTGTAATTAGTTTATTGATTTCATTGATTGGTTCCTTTATTTTTTTAGAAATCTTGGCAATCAGCTCAACTAAACCTGAATTAAATTCATTAGAGAAATTATTTACAATACAACTTTATATTATTGGATGTATGGTTACATTCATTTCAGTGTATATTGTGAGAATAGTAGTTTCATTTGTCCAAAAACGAGTATAAAACTTTAGATATGATACATAATGTAGTAGCTTCAATTGGATACCGACTAGATGAGTATATAAGAAATTCACTCTCATTAATTGATGAAACTGTTATAGTTTCTAGCCTTGTCGATTTAAAGGGAAATATAAATCCTGAAACAGAAAATAAAATATCAATATTTTTATTAAATATTGAAGAGGAGAGAACTGCAAAAAACGGCCACTTTCAGTCATCTGCTGGGTCAAATCCACCCGTTACAATTAATCTTTATTTAATGTTTTCAGCCTATTTTCCAAATTTCAATTATATGGAGTCATTAAGATATATCTCACTTGTTATCGAATTTTTTCAGTCTAACAACTCATTTGCTTCTTCCAATACACCACTTCTATCAAATGAAATTGATAAAATATTTGTGGAGATATCTAATGTTGGTATTGAAGAAATAAGTAGATTATGGTCCCATCTTGGAGCTAACTATGTTCCTTCGGTTGCCTATAAAGTTAAACATATTGTTTTCGATGGGAATACCATTTCCGAAAATATATCATCAATAAGCAAAGTTCAAAACTAAAATATGATTAATCGTTTTGAATATACTAACAATTTTAGTGTAATCCTAGAGCTCACCGTGCTTCATAATTATTTTGAAAGTAATAAGCTCGGGACCTTTGATTTAATTCCCACCACAGAAACAAATGATTTAATACGAAATTACAATCTTTTAGTCCGAAAAAAAGAAAATAAATTTTTTATATTAAAAAACAATGAATCCAATTTGGGCAGTCCTATTTTTAAAGGTAACGTTATACTAAATTTTGTAATGAAATTTAAAGATTCATTATTTTTAAATATTACAGACATTCCATTCCAATATAAACAAAAGTTCATTTTAACCTCTATAAATGCCGAAGCTGGAAAGCTGCATCAAGGTTATTATGCTGGTGCATCCATTATTCAACCTTACGATGAAAATGGTATTGTAGCCGAAATTAATTTTAAGATTAATGAGGATAATGAATTTTTCGGAAATGATGATAAAAAAACAATACCACTAAAATATTTTGTCCGGTTCAATTCCAGAACGGTTATGTTTAGATATAATTTTTATTTCACAAAAAAAGATAATAACTTTCAAGACTTCTTTATTCTTGACGAAAACACAAATATTAGTTATAAAGATTTTTCCAAAAGAACATTAGAAAATGAAATGGAAGTTTTTTCCTTTATTCTTCCAAAGGAGGTTAAGATGAATGAAAAGTATTCCAATAGACTCTATTTAAAGAAAGAAGATGAATTCAATAAATCTTACAGTAAATATCTTTCGCACCCAGAACCATCAAATTTAAAATTTGATTCAACTCTTAATGTTTATTTTTTAGAAGTTTTTGTGAAAGTTGATTAAAAATATTTATTTATTATATATCAAATATATTTATTACATTGTGATTCAATAATTATTTAAAATTTAAACAAAGAAAATGGCAACAACCCTAGCAACTCCGGGTGTCTACATTGAAGAAAAAAGTTCGTTTGGTTCTTCAGTTGTACCTGTAAAAACCGCAATCCCTGCTTTTATTGGATATACTTCTAAAGCAATACGTGGATCTAAAGATCTAACAAACGTACCAACAAAAATATCTTCATTAGGACAGTTTGAAGAACTGTTTGGTGGGGCACCACAAACAAAATTTAATATAGAAGCCAATGATTCTACTGTAGGTTTTAAATTATCTTTCGTTGATTCCACTCGTTTTATGCTTCATAGTTCAATGCGTTTGTTTTATGCAAACGGAGGGGCTGATTGTTACATAGTTTCTGTTGGAAATTATAGTGAAAAAATTGATGCTGCAAAATTAAATGATCCAACAGGAAGTGGATTAACAACCTTAGAAAAATATCTTGAACCAACAATAGTTGTTATCCCCGATGCTATTCTTTTAGATGAAAACGATTGTTATAGTCTTCAAGCATCAATGATTCAGCATTGTGGATATAAATTGAAAAATCGTTTTGCAATATTAGATGTTTACAGAGGTGCACAGGAAAGAACTTTTGATGAGCAAGATGCTGTTGATACATTCAGAAATGGTGTTGGAGCAAATTTCCTTCAATGGGGAGCAGCTTATTATCCTTTCTTACACACTACGGTAATAAACAAATCTGAAATAGATTTTACTCGAATTACAAATCTTGACGGATTAGTAGAAGTACTTTCGAAAGAAGTAGCTCAAAATCTAGAAGCCGATAATATAACTGTTCCAAGATCTGAAGGTATAACTGCTGAAATAAATAAAATTCCGGAGACAACTGATTCTGACGGTGTAAATTCGTTAAATTCTACTTTAACAGTAATCAGTCCCTCTCTTAATTTGATATTAGCTGAAATCAGTGAAATGTTGAACTTACTTCCTCCAAGTGCAGCAATGGCTGGAGCATATACAATGGTTGATTCAGCAGCAAGTGTTGCCCAATCACCTGCAAATATTAGTTTAGGTTCTGTCATTGCTCCTGCAATAAACATTAATAATGACAACCAAGAAGATCTAAATCTACCTTTGAACGGTAAAGCTGTAAATGCAATTAGAACTTTCCAAGGAAAAGGTGTTCTTGTTTGGGGTGCCCGAACGCTAGAAGGTAACTCTAAAGATTACAGATATATTAGCGTTAGAAGAACAATGACATTTTTAGAGCAGAGTATCAAATCTGCTGCAGAAGCTTTTGTTTTTGCTCCCAACAATGCAACAACTTGGTCTACACTTAGTGCAACAGTCTCTAGCTTTCTAAGTAATCAATGGCAATCTGGATTATTAGCAGGACAATCTGCAGAGGATGCATTCGTGGTTGAAATTGGACTAGGTGCTACAATGACCCCTAATGATATACTTGATGGTATTTTAAAAATGACTGTAAAAGTTGCTATCACAAGACCTGCGGAATTCATTGTAATTACTTTCGAACAACAACAGCAAAAATCTTAAATCAATAACATTAATTAAATATAAATTATTATGGCATTACCAACAGCAGGATCCGGAGCAGAACAAGATCAGTTCTGGCCTTTACCTAAATTTTATTTCTCCGTTGATATAGGCGATATGACAGATTTACCTTTCCAAGAAGTTTCTGGATTGGAGGTCGAAACAGAAATGATTGAATATAGACATGGAAATAGTCCAAGTCATTCAAAAATAAAAATGCCAGGATTACTCAAATATTCTGATATTACCTTGAAAAAGGGTGTTTTTGCTAACGACAACCAATTCTTTGAATGGATGGCCAAAATTTCATTGAATACATATGAAAGATTAACAGTAGTAATTAGACTTTTAGATGAAACTGCAACTCCAAGAATGACTTGGACACTAAACAATGCTTTTCCTCTAAAAGTTACTCCTACTGACCTCAACTCTCAATCTTCTGAAGCTGCTATAGAAACTTTAGTTTTAGCACATGAAGGTTTAGTTGCTGAAGTTGCTTAATTAAGAGTAATTATTTTTTTACATTGGCTATTTGTCAATTATATTTTAGCTAAACTAGGTGTTCATAATGAAATTCTAGTTTAGCTATTTTTGGTTTCAATAAAATTATTTAACAGAAAATGGAAGTTGATAAAAATATCTATCCTGCAGTTGGATTTAATTTTAGAGTTACATCTAGTGATGCTGGCTTTGGATTAGAAGTATTAGCTGGTGTGTCAATAAATAAAGACGCAAAACGAAGTCAAGATGTTTTTACCGATTTTGAACCGACCCAATCTGATGCCGCTTTTCAAACTATAAGCGGTATAACTGCAAAATTAAATACAGAAACCTACCAAGAACTTGGAACCAATAGTAAACAAATTAAATTACCTGGTAATATTGAATATTCAGACCTTGAATTAAAAAGAGGATTGGTTAAAAAGGGATCTAATATCGGAGATTGGTGCAATGCTTTTTTAACTGGAGAAACAAAGAGTTATTCAGTAAGTAGAAAAACAATCAATGTTTTTCTACTTGATAGTAATAGTAATGATATTCTTATAACATGGACATTTTTTAATTGTTATCCTACTGAAATAACTGTTGATACATTTGATGCTATGGCAGGACAATCTTATGCTATAGAAACAATGAAATTATCATATTCTCATTTTAAAAAGAAATAATCTAACATTCAGCCATGCCCATAGAAATAAAAGAACTTATTGTAAAGGGGACTGTTCAGTCCAAAAAGGAAAAAAAAGTTGATATAATAAAAATTATTGATGAAAAATTAGGAAATACCTCTTCTGAATCCAACTCAAATCAAAAAAATTTAATTGACCAATGTGTTCAAGAGGTTCTGTTAGAATTAAAAAAACAATCAGATTACTAGCATATGAATATGAACTTTATTGCTTATGAGAAGGTAGACTCTTTTATTCCTGATGGAATATATAATCTTCAACTCAATCCTGACAAATTTGATATTACCTATGATGGTGACAAAAAATCTGAGGAGGATGCAAAATTGGCAGATGGTCAAATGGTTGAAAGCTCTGAACCTCTCTTCGGATTACAAAAATGGCATGTTGAATTTTTAATTGATAATACAGGAGCACTTCCCTACCCCCCTATGTCGATTAAACCTCCAATAGTACTTCCAGGATTCTCTATTAGGGGTTCAATAGATTATTTTAAAAAACTTTTTGTTGAAGCGGATGATGAAATTCATTCCAGAAAATATATTAAAGGAATTTGGGGAAGGGGTGAAATAAATATTTTTGGACGTGTCAAAGGGTTTAAATATAATTATAGTTTTTGGTCCACTAATGGAACTCCACTAAGAGCCAAATGTATCCTGGATATTGAAGAGGTGCCGCTAGGAAATTCCTCATTTATGAGTCCAGATATTACTAGAATCCCTCAGGTAAAACAGAGTGATACTCTTATTAACTTTTGTCAAAAATACTATAACGATAAGAATTATTATTTAGAAGTTGCGAAACATAATAATTTATCTTCATTTAGAAAATTAAAAAATGGATCTAACCTAGAATTTCCACCAATCAAAAAATAATGGGTTTACTATATCCTTCTCCTTCGGAATCATTAAATCAAATTGCTTCTTTTTCTTTAAAAGTTGACGGTACTTCAATTGGTACTACTCATAAAATCTTTTCAATGAAAACTAGAAAAGAAGTAAATAAATTAAGTAGAGCTACTATCTCAATTATTGGTGGAGATCCAAAACAGAATAATTTTGACTTAAGTGAAGAGTCTATTTTTACTACAGGAAGTGAAATTGAAATAAGTTTTGGCTATGATCAAACTAATGAAATTGTTTTTAAAGGAATTATTGATAAACACTCATTGTCTATTAAAAAAGGATTTCAAAGCAGACCGTCAAAAAATTTATTAGTTTTAGAATGCGTTGATAAAGCCGTCATACTAACAAACACCTATACTTCTGATATATATGAGAGTAAAAAAGATAGTGATATTATTACAGCACTTATTTCAAATGTTTCGGGAGTCACAAACAACGTTTCGGCTACAACCATAACTCATGATTTTTTACCAAAATATAATTCTAATGATTGGGATTTTATTTTGCAACGTGCGGAAGCAAATGGTATGATTATTTTTAACTCTGACAATAATCTTACGATATCGGAACCAATGCCATTAGTCACTCTTCCTGAATTAACTTTAATCTACGGAGATGGAATGGTTGATTTCGAAGGCGAAGTAAACGCTTCTTCTCAGTATAGTACTTTCGATTTAAATACTTACGATCCGTATAATGAAGAAAGCGAAGCTTCAAGTAGTCAAGAGCCCTCTCTTATTGATCATGGTGATCTTGATGGGATGACAATAAGTAAGGATGTTGGGCCTGATGGTAATGTATTATCTACTTCTTCTTTTATAGATAGTAGTGAAGCTAAAAAGATAGCTGATGCTTACCTAATGAAATCTCGATTGAGTAGGCTTGTAGGTAAAATTTGCGTAAAAGGAACTAATATTATTGATATTGGCTCAATAATATCATTAGAGGGCTTTGGTACTAGATTCAGTGGATCTGCCTTAGTAACTTCCTTATCTCATTCATTTCAAGCCGGATCCTATTTAACATGGATTGGTTTTGGGTTAAAAAGCAATTTATTTAATTCAAAAAATAATATAAACGTAGATCGATATATTCAAAAAATTGAAGGACTTCACATTGGTATTGTTACAAAAATAGATCAAGATCCTAATAATGAATTAAGTATCCAAGTGAATATTCCAACTTTGAAGTCTACAGGTGAAGGTTTGTGGGCTAAACTTTCAACATTATATACTGCTAATGGTGCAGGATCTTTTTTTATACCCGAGGTAAACTCTCAAGTAATAGTATCATTTATAGCAAATGATTCAAGATATCCAGTTGTATTAGGATGTTTGTTCACAAAAACAACTATGCCTTATAAAGAAATTGAAGCAGAAAACCAATTTAAGGCGTTTCTTTCAAAGGAAAAATTGTCTATTGAATTTGATGATACTGAAAAAATAATATCTATCAAATCAAGTGATGATAATTATATAAAAATTAAAGAAACAGATAAAGAAATTGAAATAACGGATATAAATAATAATAAAATATTGACTTCAGATAAAGGAATAACGTTAACAAGTGATAAAGATATTACCATAGATGCAAAAGGAAAAGTCACTATAACAAGTGGAAAAGGGATTGATGCTGATGGAGGAAGTAAAATAGCTTTAAGTGCTGGGTCAATTGAATTAAATTAAAAAATGGAAGATTTAGAAAAATCATTTTTAGGAAAAGGTTGGTCTTTTCCACCTACGTTTGATAAAAAATCAGGAGAAATTGAAATGGTCTCAATGGAATTGGATATTGAGCAAAGTTTACAAATATATTTTTCTACAAAGTTAGGCGAACGAATTATGAGAACTGACTATGGATGTTTTCTTCATAGTCAAATATTTGAATTAGCTAGTGAAGGTGTTATTCAAGGAATCTCAAATGAATTGGAACGGAGCATAACAAAATTTGAACCTAGAATTTCAATTTTAAATGTTAACGCTTCAAATTCAAAAAGTATAGAGGGCCTTATTGAGATAAATATTGAATATGAAATAAGAGCTACCAATAATCGTACTAATATCGTTTTTCCTTTCTATTTAAATGAAGGTACAAACATTAAAAAATAATGAATTGAAAGCGAAAATTTTAGAAAAATTAAATCCTAATAATCTACAAATAGACGATCGAAAGATTGAAGATTTGATAATATTTACATTCGAGCTGTCAAAAAAAATCAACTTTTTTGATATTAAAAATAAAAAAAATGGCCATTGGGATAGTTTGATAGAGTTAGATGATACTTTTTTGATTGCTCAAGTCATAAAATTTGATTTACAACAATTTGATATACAGAAACTTAATTTAATAAAAAAGTTTGATGACTTTTCTTCTCAAGAAGAGAAAGAAATAATTTTTAAAGACTTATTTAATCTTATTTCTCATTATTTCGAAACAATAAATAAATGGTATTTTTCAGCGACTAGAAATATTACAAGCGTTGAAAGTTCTGACATTGAACTTGAACTTGAACAAGCTATAGGTAACAAATTAAAGGCTGTATTTACTACGTTTATTGGTTATTATTTGGGATTACAAAACAATCCTGATTATACGATCGATGTAAATGTTGATCTTAATGATTATTTACTGATATGGAGGGCTAATAGTATCGAACCTATTGATATTTTTTCTGATATAGATCCACGACAATCTAAACTAAGTAGTGCACTAAAAAAATTAATATTATTATACAATCCTGTATATAGTATCCTAAATAACATTCAGTTAAAATCAAAACCTCTATTTGAAAAATCTATTATAGAAAAGAGTAATCACAAAGCGCATATAGGTTTGCTTTTAAGTTTTTTTAAATTATTTAAAAATGCCCAAAATGATATTAATTCATTATCAAAAAAACACTTAGACCTATATTATAGGAATATATTAGATCAAAATTCTAAGGATATCAACCCTAAAAAAATGTATGTGAATTTTGAAATAAATCAAAATCAAAATTCTATAAACATAGAGCAAGGAGCATCTGTAATAGCTGGACAGTATGAAAATGGTAATGATATTATATATAATACTGATAATGAAATAAATCTCAATAACATTAAAATAAGTGAACTTCGAACTTTTTTTGTTAGTAAGAATAGTAGATTTAATTATAATTCGAATTTTAAGCTAGTTTCTGGTATTTATAGTAAAACGCACTGTTTATCTATCGATGAAGTAAATAAATTCAATGAAGATGATTCTGAATTTTCAACATTGGGAGAAGAACAATATTTAAAAACAGAAGAATATCAAACTATGGATGTTGCAGCTATTGGATTTGCGATTTCGTCAGCAACTTTGGCTCTTGCTCAAAGTAACCGTAAAATAACTTTTAAAATTCAATTCACTCCAAATTCAATAAAAACACTTACGAATCTAATTATTGATATTTCAAATCAAAGAGGTTTAAGCGAAGAGGAAATTTTTACTGAAATTTTTAATGAAATTTTTGTGATTAATTATACAAATGAAGAAGGATGGGTAAAAATTGATAAATACACAATAGTTTATCCATATGACTGGTCTACAGGTGAAATTGCGATTGAAATAGAATTAACTAAAAGACATCCTTCTGTTGATACATATAATGAAGTAATTCACCTACGTAATTTTAAAACAAAACTTCCATTATTTCAATTTTTACTTAATTCAACTGATTTTTATCATTCGTATTCATTCTTAACTGGAATGAATATTTCAAAAATTGATGTCGAAGTAAAAGTAAATGATCTGAGTAAAATAAGTGGCCAAAATAAGCAAGGTTCTTTAGATTTAAATGGTGAGTTTGAATTATTAGGTGCTACTCCTTCTCAAGGATCATCAATAATAATAGGATCGAATGAATTATTTTGTAAACCTATTGACTCTTTGAGTTTACGATGGGATTACAAAAATTTACCACTAGAATTTAAAGATTTAAAGGATTATTACGCAAACTATAATAGGAATATTCAAAATGATAGTTTCAAACTAAAACTCTCAGCATTATCTGATTTTACGTATAAAAGAATAGGATCTAAAGATTTTGAATTTGAAATGTTCAATACTGATTCGGAAGGGAAAATAAAACTTGGCTTTGAACTAAAAGATTTTGAAACATCTTCACTCAATTTAAAACCTAAATATGACTTAAAATATGAGGATATTGAAGAGTATTCTAAAGAATCTGAAACAGGATTTTTAAAATTAGAATTAGTTGATCCCATCATTGGATTTGGCTTTGATATATTCAATAAAATTTATAGTGATTCAATGTTAAAAGCCAGTAAATCCAAAGAAGAAATAATTCCTCCAAATCAACCTTGGGCTCCCTCTGTTGAAAATTTATTAATTGATTATAAATCAAAAACATCACTTTACTTCAATCAATCGCTTATACGGGAAAATGATTTCGAACAGCAAAATGCATTTTTTTTAGTTTCTAATCAAGGTGTTTCAAAAACTTTTTCAGAGAAAAAAATTACAAGTTCGTTGTTAATACCTGAATTTGAATATGTTGGAGAGTTTATTATTGGATTAGAAAAAATTAAAGCACCTCAAACTCTTAATTTACTTTTTGAAGTTAAAAAAAGTGAAAATACAGACTATCAATTTAGTCAAAAACTAGAATGGCTATATTCAAGTAATAATAACTGGAAAAAATTTAGTCCCAATCAAATAATATATGATGAAACTTTATCATTAATGAAGTCTGGTGTTATCTCTTTGAGTCTGCCTCAAGACATCTCTAATAATTCACAATTTTTTAATAATGATAAATTTTACATAAAAGCAGTATCTAGAAAAAAAGCGGATCAATTTAGTCTTATAAAAGCAATCTATACAAATGCATTAACACTCACTGAACTAATTCCAAATGATACCGAACTAACCACAACTCCCCCAAGAGATTCAGGATCTGTTCAGCAATTAGCAAGTCCTATCGGTGGTGTGATTCGAATTAATCAAGCACTACCAGCTTTTGGTGGTAATAAAAAAGAGACAGATTTGCAGTTTTATAATCGAGTAAGTCAAATGTTAAGGCATAAGGATAGACCCGTTACAAAATGGGATATAGAACAATTTTTACTTGAAAAATTTAAATGGCTAATGTATGTTAAGTGTATTGCAACAAAAACATTTGAAGATACAGATGAAAATCAAGTCAAGATATTATGTTTAAAAAAAATAGATGACTCTCAAAACATAGATGAAATTAAATTAAACGGAGCTGATATGTTGGAAGTGAGAAAATTATTATACCAATACTGTTCACCCTTTTTAAAAGTGGAAATTATAAATCCGGTATTTGAAGATTTATGGATAAAGTGTAAAATTAAGTTCTCAAATATATCTGGTGGTCAAGCAATTAACAAACTCAATAATGATTTTTTCAAATTCATATGCCCATGGGTAGGGGGAAATCAAGAAATAAAAAATACCTTAAAGAAAACAGAAATTTTTCAATTCATTAAAAATTTACATTATGTAAATTATGTGACTGGATTATCAATAATTCATTTTAAAACACTGGAAAATGGAAATGTGACTGTATTTGACAGCTCTTCTAGTGATCAAAAAAGTGAAATAATAGAAGTTGGATCACCTTGGTCAATACTAGTTCCTAGAAATAATAATAAATTAGAAATCATAGATATTCCAGAATATTCACTTCCGGAACCCATAGATTATAACGAACTTAATATTGAAGGAAACTTTATAATAAATTCAGATAATAAATTTTCAGACTCGGATTTAAAACCTCAAAAGAAGGATATCGATCAAGTGAAAAATTTAAGTTTAATTAAATTAAAATTATAAAATGGCTTTAATTAACAGACAAACTTTGAAAAACTACTTTCAAAAAGGAGGATTTGCTACAGAAAAACATTTTGTAGATTTAATTGATTCTTCGTTAAATAAGGTTGATGATGGGATTTCGATGAATTCTGAGTATGGTTTTAAATTAAACCCACATGGATATTCATCCCGATTAATCTCATTTTTCAAAAAAGCAACTCAAAAAGAACCTGATTTTTCAATAAACATAAATCATGAAAATATTGATGGATTATCCATTAATAATCAGGATGTAAAACCATTAATAAAGTTTGATAAAAATAATCATATAGGAATTCATACTAATGATCCGCATTTTGATTTTGATGTTAAAGGCGTTATTGGAATTGAATCAAAAAGCGGAAGTTTTGTTGTTGGAGAAGTTGAAGGGGATGGAACCTGGAAAACTATTATTTCAAACTTAGATGGCATCAATGGATTTGAAGTGGTTGCATCAATACAAGGAAAAAGGGGAAGTGGAAGATATGCACTTGCTCATGCTATTGCTCTATCAACTTTTGGAGGGAGATCATCACACAATAAAATAAAATTAACCAATTCATATTATGGTAGTTTTTTTAATAGATTGCAATTTAGATGGTTCGGTGAAATGCATGATTATGAATTACAAGTTCGAACAAGAAGACATTATGGAGTAAGTGAAATAGATAGCGAAATTTTCAAAATTAAATATAATATTTCACGCTTTTTTACTGAATAAAATGGTAAAACCAACAAACTTTACGAAACCTAAATTTAAAAGCGAAACTGAAAACTATGATTTGCTTCTTGAAAAAGGGATTTCATTGATTCAAAATTTGAGTGGAGAAAAATGGACAGATTTCAATTATCATGATCCAGGATTAACAATTCTAGAACAGCTTTGTTATGCCATCACAGATTTAGGGTATCGGAACAATTTTCCTATAGAAGACTTGCTACTTGGTAAAAAAAATCAAAAAGATCTTGAAAAAACAAATCTTTTCTTTTCAATAGATAAAATCTTACCCTCTGCTCCACTTACACCAAACGATTTTAAGAGAATTATAATTGAGCATATAGACAAAGTAAAAAACGCATGGGTACATCCAGTAAAAGACAACAAATTAGGTTTTCATGGATTGTATAATGTTTTTGTTCAATTCGAGGAAGGAATAGTAAGTGAAAAATCTGAGTTAGAAATTAAAAAATCAATCTCTGAACTTTTAATGCAAAATAGAACATTAGGGACAGATTTTCAAAGTGTGAAAATTTTAAAAAAAGATACTGTAAGTATAGATGCTAATATTAATATTGACTCATTTGTACTGGGTGAAACAATATTAGCTGAAATCTATTCTCAAATTGAAAATATCTTAAATCCTAATATCAGATTCCATGACCTTGAAAAAATGCAGGAGAATGGAAAAACTTTACGAGATCTTTTTTCTGGTCCTTCACCTATTAAGGGCTTTATTGATTCAAATGACTTTTCGTTTAAAACAAATCAAATTTATATCTCTGAAATTAAAGAGATCATTGAAAAAATTGAAGGTGTAAATGAAGTTATAGAAATTCATCTTTACAAAAATGGCATTAAGATTTTTGAAGATTTAATAACTTTTGATGAAGATAATTATCCTTATCTAAAAAAGAGTATTATCAATTATAATTCTGATTCTGAACAAATTAAAATGTTTAGAGATAATATTAAATATGAGTTAGACACAATTATTCTTTCACAGCTTTATGACTCTTTAAGTCTTTCAGAAAAAAGTAATTATTACAAAACAGTAAAATCAAGAAAAAAAGATATCACCGGTCGTTTTCTTAAAAATGAAATTGAAACCTACTATTCGGTACAAAATGAATTTCCAGCTGTATATGGACTAAAAGAAAAGGAACTTTCCTCACAAGCCGATAATAAAAGAAAAGCTCAAGTAATGCAATTAAGAGGTTTTTTGATATTATTTGAACAATTAATGGCAAATCATTTAAGTCAACTGGCAAATTTTTATCAATTTTTTTCAATCGAAAAAAAAATAACTAATTCATATTATACACAATATCCAAGTGAGATTCCTGATTTTAAAGAATTGATATCTTTCAATAATAGAAAAGAATATCTGAGTTTTTTAAAATCAATCTCGGAATCTGAAAATCAATTTTTCAAAAGAAGAACACAAATTATTGACCATTTACTCTCAAGGTTTGGTGAATATTTTGATACCGGAACTCTTGGTAAATTAATGAAGATTGAGTCCGAAGAAATAAGTGATATAGAAGTCAGTGATGCCATCCTAAATACAAAAATTAAGTATGCTGAAAATATAATTGAAAATGGAAAAAATAGATGTCTAGGATTTAACTACACCTCGAATGTTTGGAATTCAGAAAATACGTCAGGCCTTGAAAAAAGGCTGAAATTACTTTTAGATATTAAAGATACGAAGACACATTCTTTAGTTAACCCTATTTTAGATTCTTATGAAAAAGTTGAAGAGGAAAACATATGGAAGTTAGTAGAATTAAAAATTGACAAAGGTCCCTCTCTTGATGTACTAACTTCAAAAAATAATGATGCTGAAAATTTAAATTTTTTCACAACTTCAAATCAAGCCTTCAGATCTCTTTTTAATTATGCAAATAAATCTAAAAGCTATACAATTGCTGAAGTGAAGAAAAAATCAACTTCAAAATATCATCTATTATATAATGACCCAAGAATAAAATCACCTATTGAAGTATATACCTCTAGATCTGAAGCTAAATGTAAAGAAGCTATTGGTAAAGCAATTAAAAAATTTAGAGAGTTAAATACAAAATGTGAAGGGATTTATTTGATAGAGCATATTTTATTAAGGCCTTTATTAACAAGTAATTATGTTACTTCATTTGAAAATGAAAAAGGGGAATCTTGTTTAGTAAGTTATAAATCAAGTAGTTTTGAAACTCAAAATGATTTGCGCGAAGATGTTTATGTTTTAGGAAGCAATAGAGAAAATTATTCAATTATAAAATCTGAAACTAAAAAGGAGTTCATCGTAGTATTATTTGATATTTTTAATAAGCCTGTTTTTAAATCTCCCAAAGTTCTATATTCAAATCTAGGTGCTAAATCTGAAATTAAAAAATTAATAGAATTTTTCATGAAAATGAAAAAGGAAGAGAAATTAATTGACGAGTTCTCTGAAATTTTAATAAACAAAGGAAATAGTCATGAATTTCCATCGAATTTTCAATATTCAAATCAACTAAGTTTTATTGTTCCTGATTGGCCACAACGATTTCAAAATTCAGAATTCAAGACATATTTTAAGAAGATCATTGAAGAGCATATTCCCGCACAATTCAAATACAATATTAACTTTTTGGATATTAATCAAGTAGGTATTTTTGAAGATGTATACTTTAACTGGCTTGATGCTAAAAAAGGTGATGACATCAACAAGACTGATCAATATTCACTCCAACTTATTCAGATATTGAGGGGTTATAAGCTAGAATAAGATGCCTATATCGGGAAATATTAGGAAGTTTAAATTTGATTTATCATTTACAGATAAAGCTTCCTTTGAGCCAACAAGTACTTATTTAATTGATCTTGCAAAAGGAAAATTTATTGAAGTTATCATAGAAGTGTTTGAAAGTTTTGGCTCTTTAGAAAATAGTATAATTGAAAAAATTGAAATTGATGTTGGAGAAATTGATATCAATAATATCAATCAAACCTTAGCTAATTTTAGAGATCAACTTTCAGATACACTGAAAAATAAAATTATACCACAAAAAAATAACTTCAAACTAAATGAAGAAGAAGCGATTCTCTTTTTTTTAGAAAAAGGGTTTTTTCCCTGGTGGATAAGTGGAAATAATGCTTTTAATGATTATATCATTAAACTTCCAGAAATTTCCAGATTTAGCAGAAATTTAATTTTGGTAATTACTAAAAATAAGGATAGATATTTCAGAATAATAAATGCTTTAAATAACCAATCAAAGAATGTGTTTTACAGAAAAATATTATTGAGAAATTTTGATTTTTTCAAAACTTCAACTACATTTTTTAATGAAATTTTATCGAAGACTATTCTAAAAAAACCTTTAGAAACTAGCGTATTAAAAAAAGAAATTGAATTCTATTTAATTAAGAATATAGTAGCTCTAGAAAGCGAACAGTCAAAACTGTTTTTAGAAACTTTAAGGAAAATTTCCGCTTATTATTCAATTCCTTTCAATGATTTTATAGATTATACTTCCAAAGAAACTATTTCTTCTAAAACTGCTAGTAGTGTTCAAGAATTATTTTTGAAACTGAAAAAGAAATCAGAAAAAATGTTGGAATTTGAAAAAAGTATAGATGATAATTATGGCAATGATAAAATAAAAATGATAAATTCTGGTTCAGAGTCATTAGCTGTTATTATTAAATTTATAGAAAATGGTATAGAAGAGAATGATATTAATTCCTTTAATGATTATAAAAACATACTAGGCTCTTTAATTAATGACAAATCAATTCAACTTATACAATTTATTAAAAATGAAACTTTTTTCAAAAATAAATTAAAAGTGGAACGTTTAATATTACTAATACCAGATAATAAATACAGAAAACTAATTGGTCTTTTGAAAACAGATGAAATTAAACATCTTATCCAGAAAGTTTATCAATTATTTAGTGAAAAAGAATTTCTTAGTCGCCTATCAATCTATAAAAATGAAGAATTTATAAATTATAAATTTAAAAAAACACTTCTGAATGAATTATTTCAAAATCAAAAAGAGAACGCCAAAACCTTTATAAATAATTTCATTAAAAACTTAGCTACTGAAACTAAGATCAATAAATCTGATCTGATTTTTGAATTATATAAATTTGGTGAACTTAATAAATTCAAAAAAGTAACTGAGAAAATTATACGAAATATTTTTAATGAGAAAGATCATTCAATAGTTGAAAATAAACTCATAAGTTCTGAAAAAATAGACACTACCCCTTTTAATGATTTGTATATAATCAACACACTTTATAATGCATTAAAAAAAGAGAGCTTTTTTGTTTCAATTTTTAAGAATAGAAAAAACTATTTATCATTTGTAAATAAAGAATTACGTGTTCAAAATGAAAATAGTCAACAACAAAAATTAATTGCTCTCATTACCGCAATTGAAAAAAAATATGGGACTAAATCATATTTATTTTTAATGTCAGTTTTGAAAAATATGTTAAATGAAAAAGTATTTCAAAATCAACTATTAATAAACTTGTTAATGACAAGACTTTTAGAACAGTTGAAAACTACAAATCAAAAAAAGGTTTTAATTGAAGTGATCTATTTTTTAATTCAAGAACTTCCTTTATCAAAAAAAATACTCTTGCAGGAAATTACTAGACCTTCATTTTATAAAAAATTGACTGTTGAAAATTTAATTTTATTGTTTAATAAAATTAAAAGCTTCCAATATATTGATTTCAATAAAATTGTTGAGAGAATATTGAAACTAATAGATCAAGAAAAACAAATAAAATTTGAGTTAGCACTCTATACTACTACGTTAGAATTAATTATTTACCATGGATTAAATAAATCTAAAGACTTTTATTTAGAAAAAATAATAAATAAATATCCGCTAATACTCATTAGCAAAACAAAAAATAAATTGTTCCAAAATATTTCTGAAGACTCACTTTTAACCAGTATCATCAATCGATTTAATGATCGAGTTCAAACACTTTTGGATCAAAGCAAGACTAATTCCGAAATAGAAAAATTTAATTCTTTAATTCAGTTTAAAAAAGATATTCTAGAAAATAAATTGAATCTTAAGAATGAGAAAATAAGTTTCAACTTTAAAGGTGATTTTATAGAAATTATATCTACTACAGAAAATCTTATTGAATTTTTAAATTTGAATTATGATGATCATGAGCTAATAACAGTGTTTTCGGAAATTACGCTTGATAAAGAATTCGAAGTCCCATTAATAGAAAATATAAAATATAAAAATGATGCTATTTTTATATTTGAAGCGCATCTTTTAAAAATTCAAAAAAAATACAATTTAATCGCTTTAGATCATAATTCGTTTAAAGTCATCTTGAGAACTTACCTGCTTAGAAAAATTGGTGCTTCCAATTCAATTTTACAGTTTTCAATTGAAAAATTTATTATAGTTTTTTTCGAAAATTTAAGAAATAAAAATTACATCAATTATCAACAATTATTAGTATTCCTTTCAATAAAGACCTTAGATTCGCTCGAGCTTAAAATCATAAAAGCACTAACGATCTTCAATACTAAAAGTAATTCCTTGAACACGAATTTAAAAGTTAAAAATGAAATATTTTATAAGGATCCTGAAGACTCGCTTTTAACAGCTATCATCAATCGATTTAATGATCGTGTTCAAACACTTTTGGCTCAAAGCAACACTAATTCCGAAATAGAAAAATTCAATTCTTTAATTCAACTTAAAAAGGATATTCTAGAAAATAAATTGAATTTTAAGAATGAGAATATAAGTGTAAACTATAAAGGTGATTTTATAGAAATTATATCTACTACAGAAAATCTTATTGAATTTTTAAATTTGAATTATGATGATCATGAGCTAATAACAGTGTTTTCGGAAATTACGCTTGATAAAGAATTTGAAGTCCCAATAATAGAAAATATAAAATATGAAAATGATGTTATTTTTATATTTGAAACACATCTTTTAAAAATTCAAAAAAAATATAATTTAGTCGCTTTAGATCATGATTCGTTTAAAGTCATCTTGCGAACTTACCTGCTTAGAAAAATTGGTGCTTCCAATTCAATTTTACAGTTTTCAATTGAGAAATTTATTATAGATTTTTTCGAGAATTTCAAAAATAAAAACTACGTCAATTATCAACAATTATCAGTATTCCTTTCAATAAAGACTTTAGATTCACTTGAGCTTAAAATCATAAAAGCACTAACTATCTTCAATACCAAAAGCAACTTCTCAATTACGAGTTTAAAAGTTAAAAATGAAATGTTTTATAAGGATCTTGTATTCTACTACCTAGATAAAAGTGAAATCCCAAGTTGGAGTAACATCACTATTTTTGATAACACAGATGTGCTCTTATTTTTAGAAAATAGTATTAAAAAACAAGACATCTTTTTTCTAAAAAAAATAATTTTAAATTCAAGGTCTTTAGAAGCATTACTTTCTATTGTAATTCGAATGGATACCCATTTAAAATTTAAGCTTCTTGACTTAATAGTAATAGAGGATTCAGTAATTAACCTTTCAATATTGATCAACAAATTAGAATTAATTTTAAAAGGGGTAAAACTTTCAACAAGTATTTCAAATCAAAACTTTCTAATCAAATTGATTTTAGAGAAAGGCTTTTGGAAAATTACCAATCTGAATGTCTTTATTGAAAAATTTTATCGATTTATTGCAGAAAAAACAAGCATTTCAAAAGTAGAAATTCTTGAACTACTATCAGCACAATTCAATATTTCTAAATCACTTTATTTAATGGAAAAGAATCCTCAACTAAGTAAAGAGGATTATATTGAAATATTAAAATATTATCTCGAGATAAAAAGTGTTCCTGAAAATTTAAAAAAAACCAGTACACAAATAAAAGAACAACTTACTCAATTACTTCTTAAAGAGGAATTTATTTTAATGGATCTATTAAATGAAAATATGCCCAACCCCAATGCATTGAATAATATATTATCACTAATTTCAATTGAATATGTTTTGGAGGTTATCTATAAAAATATATTTGATAAAAATACAATCTCTCAGCTAGTTGGAGTAAGCTTTAAGGATAGTTTATCTTCCTTTAAAACAACATCCTTAAAACAGGGTAAAATACTCTCTATCGCCTTAACATTATTTAAAAACAAAGTGTCTAAAAATACGATAGCTCTATTTTTTAAAGAATATAAAAAAATAGATGACACACAATTTGAAAATTTTTTCTTGATTTTCAAGAATAACATCAAAAAAAAGGAGAAATCATTACAAGATGAATACAAGTCAATTAATGAGGTTTTCACCTCAAAAAATTCTATAATCATAGAACCAAATATAGTAGCAACTAATTTAAGCATTGTTGAATATTACCTTGAAATTGGATCTGTTAATTACGAAAACGAAACTCTAACCAAGAAAAAACTTTACATCCTTTTCATAGAATCCATCAAAAAAGATTCTTTATTTACTAAAAAAATGGTTTATGAATGGATCAAATTTCCACTCAAACTAAAGCGTCTTCTTGACTTAATGAGATTTGGAAAAAGAAAAATTTTACTAGATTTAATTCACCCCGAATTGTATAAAAATATAAAGCTTTTCTCATCTTCATTGGATGAAATTTTGTCTGATTCATTAGAAAAGGCTTTTTCACTGAAAAATGATCAAGAATTAGATCTATTATTGATTCGATATTGGTCAAGAAAAAACATTTTTATTGAATCATCATTTGATATTATAGTCCCCTTATTTGAAGATTTCTTGATAAATCAAAAAAAGTCAGATTTCGAATTTTTCAAACATTACTTTGACACCGAAACTGAATTCACTTTAAAAATTGATAATTTCATTAAAAACTTAAAAAGAAATTTTTTAACTAAAAAAAATAAGATTACTAAGGATTTAAAGGTGGAAAAAGAAACATCAGACGATTCGATAGGCCCTAAAGATTCTGTTATTGTAAAGAATGCTGGATTAGTGATTTTATGGCCCTTCCTCTTTAGATTATTTGATAAATGTGGGCTCTTGATGGATAAGAAATTCAAAGATGACATATCCCTCCAAAAGGGAATTATAATGACCCAATATCTAGTAACAGGAAGCATAGAAATTAATGAGGATGAATTGGTGTTAAATAAAATATTATGCGGCGTACCAACTAAATCAGTTGTTGATATAACCATTAAATTAGAGGAAATTGAATTAGATATTTGTAATTCGCTTTTAAAAGGAGTGCTTCAAAATTGGAAAAAATTAAATAGCTCTTCCGTAGAAACTCTCCGTAAAACTTTTCTAATAAGAGAGGGGATTTTAATTCCTAATGAATTAGATTATGACCTAAGTGTTGTAAAAGAAACCTTTGACATGCTCATAGATACTATTCCATGGAACATAACAATGATTCAAACTGTATTTATGAAAAATAGAATTAACGTTGATTGGAAATAAAAAATAATGATGGAAGTATCAAAATTTTTAGCTGATAATAGTAAGACAATAGAAAAAGAATTAAATTGGTTATCCGCTTTAATTGATAGACGGTTAAATGACTTTTTTTCTACAGATAAAAATATAATCGCCGAAGAAATAAAAAGTCCGAATTTAGAGTATGATACAAGTAACCTAGCAAGGTTTATCAAAACAGAATTAAAGGATGACTTAGAACGCCTTTTAATTATTAGTGCATTATCTACAAATCTATTTCCTGAAGTATATGATCGCTTTTTGATAAAGAATAAGGTAATAGACAAAACTTTTACTGAATTTGGAGGGATTAAAGACTCTGATAGAAATAATTTTGTTCCTACGCTCAGGACAATAGTTTTTATTATGAATGGCATGTCAATTGAACATAAAATTAAAATCAAATCATATTTTAGTTTTGATCATATTTTTAAACAAAAATCTATTCTTGGACTACTTCAAAATAAAGAAAGTGGAGAAATTTTAGATAGAAGACTTTTTCTAGGAGAGGAATTCCTCCTTTATATAACAAGTGGAAAAAAGTTTGAACCCTCCTATTCTTCAAACTTTCCCGCTGCACGTCTTGAAACTCCGTTGGACTGGGAAGATTTAGTTTTAGAGCAGTCATGTATTGATGAAATTAATATTATTGATACGTGGTTAAAAAATTTTAATCAAATTGAGAAAGACCCTATAATGAGAAAAAAAATCAATAAGGGTTATAAAGCACTGTTTTATGGTACACCTGGAACTGGAAAAACACTTACCGCTTCCTTAATTGGTAAGAAAAATAATCTTGATGTATACCGGGTAGATTTATCTCAAGTTGTTTCAAAATATATTGGTGAAACAGAAAAAAATCTGGGTAATATTTTTGATATTGCTGAAGATAAAAATTGGGTTCTATTTTTTGATGAAGCAGAATCTCTTTTCTCTAAAAGAACTTCAGTTGGAGATTCTAAGGATAAGTTTGCAAATCAAGAAACAGCCTACCTTTTACAACGTGTTGAAAGCTATAAAGGATTAATTTTATTAGCAACCAATCTAAGACCCAATATAGATCAAGCTTTTAACAGAAGGATTCAGAGTATGATTAATTTTTCTATCCCCACTGTTAAACAAAGAGAAAAACTATGGAGAAATGCACTTAAAGAATTAGTTGATTTTGATAAAAAAGATATTAAAGATATTGCTAAAAATTATGAAATATCAGGAGGGTCTATTAAAAATATTATCCAATTTGCATGGCTTAAAGCCATGCAAAATGAAAATAAAATTACCTTAAATGATATTTTAATGGGGATACGAAAAGAACTGAATAAGGATGGAAAGTCTTTTAATAAATCTTGACCTTATAAATCCATCATGATTTTTAAATTAAAATATCGCCCTCTCTGCGGTGCATAAGGAACGTTTTTACCAGATAGTGAACTTCTAGTCCACTGCTCATAGCTTTGCCCAACTGTTCTAGTATTTAGATCAAAACTTCCAGAAGCAGATCTAACCCCAGGATGATAATATAATTTATTAAATAAATTATTGGCACTTAACGCTAATTTTAGTGATGGAATTTTCTCAAAACCAATAATTAAATTACTGTTTATCACAAGATATTCAGGAATATGGTTAGAATTATTTAATCCAAGATTCAACTTTTGTGTTGTGGTAGGTCCTACCGATTTTTGACTCACATAATTAACTCTTACATTTAAACTTGTATTAAATAATTTAGTGTTGATAAATCCTGTAACTCCAACATTAGCTCTATAACTTGCTATATCACCAATTCTTAATAAATCCTCGCTAGTTTTGTCATCTGAGTCTAGTTCTGTAGATATAAAATTTCTAAATGATATGTTTTGACTAGCTTCGAAAGGATTTAAATAAGTTCCATTCAAATCAAACCTAAGAAATTTTGTTCGATATTTTACATTCATCATTCCTCCGTAAATAAGATAACTCCCATCATTAATATTTTGACTGTTACCGGTTTTTGTTTCTTGAGTTCCGATAGAATTTTCTACTTCGTATGCAAATCCGGTTATATTCCAATTAAATTTATCGGATTCATCGTTTCCTAATATTGACACATCCAAGTATTGAATTTCTTCAGGTTTTAAATTTGGACTTGGGATACGGTTTCCGCCTGTTGAAAATTTATTATATAGTGATACATTTTGAAAACCTTTGGAATAGTTAGATTTAATTGTAATCCGATCTGTAGTAAAGGTTATTCCAAGACGAGGTTGAAGTATCCGGTAAGCAAGTTTTGAACGAATCATTTGTCGATCAAACCTAAGGCCACCATTAAGGTGAATTCTTTCATCTAAAATATAATTTGCTTGAAGAAAACTTCCAGTTTCATTTAGTCGGTAACTGTTGTTTTTGGAGCCAAAGGGTTTTCCTAATTCCATGGCATAAGCAGAATCTAGATTTGTCAAATAAGCAGCTTCATCGCTAAAATCAGTCTGAAAATTTTTATGTAAATAATAATCGCCCTGGCTAGAAGTCATTCTGTGATCTGTACCAAATGCTATGTTTAAGTTTTTAGAGTTATAATATAATCGAATCTCTGTTCTTCCTTGTAGGGTTTGATAATAATAAAATTGATTTCTCCAACCATGATTCATTTGAATTTCATCAGGCGAATCTAAACTATAATAATTAACTAAATCCTTAATGCTTAATAACGAATTTGGATTTCCAAAAGGAATAAAATTTACTCGGTTTGTTTTTCTCCCTAATGTGTGATTCTTTAGGGATGATTGCAAGCTAAAACTAAAATTTTCATTTAAAGTGTTATTATACTTTAAGTAAATGGTTTGGTTTGAAGGTGACCAAATTGAACCATTTCTTGAAGGTGCAACATCCAAATCCTGCATATTGTTCAGACCTTCTGCTCTCATCCATCCTCTAAAACCAATCAATAAATCTTTAAAGGATATTTTTGCTCCAAAAAAATAGTTTTCTGTATGATTTGAATAACTCAAAAAATTTCCATTAACTTTTTCTTGATATGCTAAACTGTCTGCATAAATAGCATTCTTTATGCCGATTTCACTTATTTTAAGTCTATCTCCAATAACATCATAAAAGGTAGGTTGTTGGTTTAAATTATTTACTCTTTCATATTCTAGCGCTTGTTGATTTGAATCAAATGTTCTACCTAAATGTTCGTATTCAAAATTCAGAAGATCTGCTGGATCATAGTTGAAAAAAGGTTCAGAAGACATGTCATGCTCATCCGAAGTAAAGTAACGTCCAGTTACCTGAAAATAAATTTGCTTATCTTTCTTGCTATTTCCTAAGGTAAAATCGGCATCATAGGTATTGAATGAACCTCTAGAAAAATTACCATTAAAATAAATTGAACTCCCTTTTTCAAGTTTCTCATTTTCAAAATAATTACCCGCCTCCTCTTTAGGAGAGTAAGTAATTATATTAATTGTTCCTAAAAAAGCTCTCGGTCCATACATAGTTGCTGAAGGTCCGTATAATATTTCAACAGCTTTTATATTGCTTATAGGGTATTGACGTGATATATAGGCAAAATTAGACCATAAATCATTCTCTTCAACCCCATCTATCATTAGTAAGGTTCTTTCTGTAGATTCTTGTCTAAAACCCAATTGATAAACATTTGCGTAATTCATTGAATAGGTTTTACTAATTTCAAATCCAGCCACGTCAGATAATAAGTCTATTAAATCAACATAGCCTCTTGCGATAATATCTTTGGCTTCAATAATTTCAACTGTTGCTGGAGCAGTTTTAATGTCTTCTGGTCTTTTGGAAACTGAAGTTACTACTACTTTAAGGTTTTCTTTTTTTACTCTGTAAAATAAATCTTGAAATACTAGATTTTGGTTTTCTTGGGAATAATTAGAATTTGTTTCAAGTATTTTTTTTAGATAGGAATTAGCTAATGAAATAGAATCTTCTGCTATTGCAGTAAGGGCTAAAAGTTCATGTATACGATTGGAATCATTTAAGGATAGTTTCCCTTTAGAAAATAAACAGCATTTTAAATTATTTTTTAATGTGATAAATTGTCCCACACTATACAAGTCTTTTAAAACATCAATATTGCATTTACATGAATTTTGCTGGGCCGAAAGGTTGAATGAAAAAACTAAAAATAAAATAGGAATTATCTTTATGATTTTTATAAAATCATTTATCATATGGCAATATTAGTATAAGTTTAAATATAAAAAAGTTTATTCATCTACATATAGTTTATTCTTCTAAAAGTTTAATGATTTTATTGATCTCAAATTCTTGGTTGTTGTAAAAATTTGAAAGCCATAAACGATAATATTTATTATTTACTTTTTTAGCGATAGCAGTTCTATCAATATCAAATATATAATCTTCATAACCTTGGTAGGCGTCTTTGCCATTTATATCTATTAGTAAAGTTTCTCCAACAGCACTTGTGATTTCTAATTCAAAAATATACCCTCCTATTTGAATGTTATTTTGAAATCCAAGTTTTTGATTTGATATATTTATCAGTTTATTAGTTATGTAAAGAGAGAATGACTCTAAATCAACAGAGTTTAGTTTGTTTTTGTATAAAACATTTTTGGTCTCACTAATAAAATTCAATAGAGACTCTATTTTATTCCGATCATTCTGACTAACTGCTTTCGAATAGGCCAAATAAGCAAATAAAATACTCTTCCCTCTATTGCCATTTTCATATATTAGAGATTCATAATTACTGAATATAGCAGAGGGAATAGATGAAAAAATGACAGTTTTTTCAATGGCTCTGGTAATAATTACATTTAATAATTTATGCCCCCTTTTCTTAGTATTAATGGGACCTAATTTATGCATAAAATTACCTTCTTTATTAACTCCATAGGTAGTTCCAATAATTATGACATCTCGTTCTTCACCTTGAATATTTTCAATATTTTTTACAAAAAATCCATTTTCTTTTAAGAATATTAATTTATTATAAAAAGAACTATTTAACTTAGAACGCAATTCCAACTGATTTAAAACTTCTTCCCGTTGCAACAAACTAAAAGTTGCTACGCCTACAGATTTATCTTCTCCTATATTATCTTCAATATAATCAACAATATCTTTTGCTTCCTTTCTATTTATTCGATTAATAAATTTTCCTTTAGAGGAATGAAATTCAATTGAACAATAGGATTCACTTGAGGGTTGCGCAATAAGTCTTGATTTATAAAATGCTGCATTTGAAAAGTTTATTAAATCTGGATGCTTTGATCGGTAATGAATATCTAGATAATGTGACTTAAAATTATTCGAAATGCAATAATCAAGTAATGATCTAGAATTTTTAGATTTCAATTTATCTATGTTATTATAAGTGTCTTTATTTTTAATAAAATAATCCATTGGTGGAAGCTGGTGAATATCACCTGCAACTATTGACACCTTTCCCCTAATCATAGAGGGGAAAGTATCTTCAATTTTAAGTTGACTAGATTCATCATAAATAACATAATCAAAATAGCCCTTTTCTAATGGAAAAAGACTTGAACAACTACTAGGGTTAGTCATGAAAACCGGAAAAAAAGATTTCAAAATTCCTGAATTATGATTTGAAATTTTTGTTAGTGAAGGCTTTATTCTGTTACCTAAACTTTTTTTAGAAAAAAATTGTTCGATTGTAAGTTTTTCCTCAGTTTCTTTAAAATTTAGTATTCCATTGAGTCTATTCTTTTTTAATCGATCATTTGTTTTTGTCAGAATAAAATCATTGATGTGTTTGACATCTGATTCTATATCATAATAGCCCTTTTCAATACCGTTGAAATCAAAATTATCTATGGAATTTTGATCCAAAAGATGCGAATAATACCAATCAAAAAAATCAATACTGAAAGCTTCTAATATTCCCAATTTTTTAATTAAAGTTTTTTCATTTGAAGTAAGTTCAAGAAGTTTATTGTTGAAACTCTTAAGTGTTTTAAAGTCTTCTTTATTTTCATAAATAAATTGAATGGTATCTGCTATCAATTTAATTTGTTTATTCAACGTAACAGACTGAATACTATTACTAAAGGATTTACTGAAGATTCCTTCCTTTTCTATTTTGGCTATATAAAAAATAAACTCCTTTTGGATTTGTTTAAGCTCAACATCATCACTATCTACATAATTAATATATTTAAATGCAAACCTATTCTTGCCTATTAATGCTTTTTCCAATCGCTTACCCAACTCTCTTAGTTTTAAGAAATAAGAAGAATATATTATACTAATCAAATCATTAAATTCTTGCTCATCAAAACAATAGATACGTGTATTTACAGACTCAAAAAAAGAATCATAGGGATTAAGCTTTTCATCAAAAAAAGTAGATATCGTTTTGAAAAGTACTTTTAATCTTGAAAATTCTTCAATATTAAATTGAAACTCTTTAACATTTAAATTAAGTGAAGTCGTTAAACTTTTATAGCGATTATTTTTTATTGCAATAACAAGATCAGAATAACTTAATTTATCACCAATGATTGGTTTATTCAAGCGTTTTTTAGTTTTATTAATAAGGCTTATAACTTCATTAACTTTTTCTATTTTTTGATAGATCAATTTTTCTTTTGCGATAGAATATTCTTCTTTTTTAGAATCAAGTGCTTTTGTAAAAATTTGATGTTCTTCTTTGATTTGAACTATAATTTTTCGTATTTTATTAATAACATTTCTGCGATCTTTTTTAACATCTGAAATATTTATGCAAAATTCATCAAAACCAATTTTACTTAAGTTTTCGTTTAGTACATCTATGGCTGTTTTTTTTTCACACACAATCAAACATGTTTGACCTTTACTTAAAATATATGAAATAATAGCTGTTAGTGTTTTGCTTTTACCTGTTCCTGGTGGACCATGAATTACAGTGTTAGCATTTTTATTTAAGGTTCGTATAACTCGCTGTTGAGAATGATCTAAAGCAACACCTGTATATAAACTATCGTTCAAGTTCTGTTTCATCTCAAAATGACAAGGAATAGATTTCTGTTCCAGCGTAGAATAATCTGATATGATAGATTCTTTAGAACTAACATAAAGACCAAAAACTCCATTATTTATAAGTTTTGGTTTGTGTGTGCTATAATATTTCGGTGGCAACTCTTCAAAAGCATCAAGTGAATAAAATCTATGATTTTCATTAAGAGGCATGCAGCCCAAAGTAAACAAAACATTATTTATAATTTTCAAAAGCAAAGTAAAATCCAACTTTATACTTTCAAGAATGGGAACTTCAAAGGCAGCATCATAATTGCTTTTTATAAGACTTACAAGAGAGGGATTTATTAAAATTTGGTCCGTAGATTTTCTATTTATCCTAATCGCTCCCGATCTTTTTAAATGACCTGATATTTGAACATCCCAAATCAATATGGGAATTGAGTTTATACGCTTGTGTCTTTTATCAGCTATTTCAATAATTGGATACCCAATTCCAAAAGGGTCCAGATTTAATTCATTTGTAAAGTCATTATTTTTTCTTAATAAATGAAGTAATCTTCTTGCATTTCTATTTTCTGATAACTTATTAAAATGAATTGGAAAATTATATTTAAAAGGACGATTATATATTAGATTATTAGTTATTGACAAGGGATCTAAACCTTCTTTTAGATGCTTTAGTGCAATTACTTCAATTCTACTGATACTCTTTCTAGGATGTGCATTTATATAAATAGAACGGGCATTAGAATCTATTATTTTCTCTTTTAAATAAGGGACTAAATAATTTTTTTCTATTTTCATTTCAAGTCTTAATAGTATTTTTCCATGAGTACCTTGGTTAATGAGACAGCAAAAACTTTAGCAATAACTGCTAATCTTAAAAAAAAGTTGATTGAATCTTTCAAAACAGTTTGCAAATCTTATTTCTCTAAATAAATAAAAATATTAGGTAGGTCTAGAATCAATCTTGAATAATTCCCTGGTGTGAAAATTCTATACTTTCAATTGCAGCTTCAGAAGATTCTGAATTCATATCAGTGGAAGTGTATTTAAGTGGAAATGCATTGTTTATTAGCCAAGTCATTCTAGGTTCAGAAGTTTCGTCCATCAATCTAATAACTACAGTCATTCTCTTGTAAGTATTTAACTTAATTTTCGAAATTAAAGATTGGTAAATATCATCATTTACAAAAACTCCTTTTTTTATAATAAGGTTCCCCGTTTTTTTGATTCCAGGCATTTGAATAGTTCCAAAGCTTGGATCATTTCCGTGTCGATAGGAGATATTGTCTGCTTCAATTTCTAGGCCAGAAACCTCTTGAAAAGCAAGATCGGTGAGGTCGTCGATATCAATCGAAAAATAAAATTTCGGCATGGGCCAGAATTGGTCTTGCTCCTTTCCTGATTCTGCTTTAGGTAATGCCAAAATTTGATTTTTTAATCATTAAAAAATGAAATTAAATAAAAAAAGTAAGTTTATGACTTTATAATTGATTTAAAATGAAATTATATGTTTGAGCTAAAGCAAATAGTTCAATAGTTTATAATGGTGTCCAATTATCATGTTTACCCGTTCCCATTTTAAGTTAGTAAAATCCGCTAATGAGTATCCTTTATTTTTTGTCATACCTAAATACTGCTTTTTTAGAAAATATAACAAATCCAATATTGATTGAAAGTTATGTTGTTTTATAAAATTCTGTCACGATTACTAAACTTGGAACCCTTTTGTAAAAAAAAGAATCAAGTTATTTCTTTATAACAACTCACCTTTTTAATGTTTTATTATAATTCCTCCTCATCTTTTATTTCTATCTGAAACAAGTTCTCTTTTAATAGATAATTGTCTATTGAATATTTACTCTCTTTAGCTTCCTTACTATTCTCTAAATATAAATTTATTTGAGCATCTACTTCTGATAAACCAAGATCAGGATTATTTAAAATAGGATCAATACTTTTTATGTAGGCTGTGGCAGTGGTAATTTGATTTTCATAGATGGAGACTTTACCAAGATTCTTTTTTAATGTTTTAAGGTCTTTTCCTACTATAATTTGGTATTTCTCAGTAGCTTTTTGAATTTTATTTTGATAATGCGGTTTGTCTCTATTCTTAGAGAATATATTATTAGTTTTTTTAGGAGCTTCTGCAAGTTTTTTCTCCTGCCTGTCAATAAATATTTTTTGTTTTTCCTTCGTATCATTTAATCTTTTCTCATCTGCACTCAATTTTTTTCTGAATTTTTTATATTCTTTATTGGATAGGTTTTCCTCAATGGTTCTCTCTAGAATGGCAATTAATCTATCCTTTTTAGAATTTATTTTTTTTGAATCTATAATCTCTTCTTTTGATTCTTCAGTTTTAACATTTATCTCTGAATTTTCATTAAGCATTGCGTAAAACTTATCCATGGCTTGCATGTATTCTTTTGAACGATTTTGAATATCGGGTGCTTTATCAACGTCACCGGGAAATTTTATTTCCTTTCCTTTGAAAAGTCCTGAGGTCGCTTTCTGTTTATCTTGCTTATTAATAAAGTCATAATCACCACTCCTTTCAGATGTTCCTAATACCCACTTTTTGAGTTCAATTTCATAAAGTGTTTTGCTAAATACTAAAAGTGCTTGTGCTTCTATTCCTCCAGTTAATTTAGCAATAAAATCTGCATTGACTTTATAATTTCCAGTTAGAGATGTAATTTTAAATTCTTTATCTAGTATCCCGTCAAGCCCAAGCTCTAAACTTGCATCAGCCTTGGCTTCACCTTTCAAAAATGCTGCAAGTTTTACTAATAATTTAGATCCGACTCCTAATGAACCCTTTAATGTAACAATTAAGGTTGCAATGCCTTCTCCAGACCCTGTGATTTCTGATGCTTCTCCAGCTTTATTAATTGATCCTGATATTTTTATAGAACCTCCAGCTTTCGCATTCATTCCAACCTCTGCCTCCATAGGTATAATTCCAGCCATAAATGGCATCACCAAATTAAATCCAACTGGCCAGGTTCCAGGAGGCATAAAAGCATCCGGTATTTTAGGTGATTGAAGTTCAAATTCAATTGCATAAGCTTCTATTTCTGGTAATTTTTCATTCTTATGATTCCACAAAAGATTAACATTTCCATTTGCTTTAAACCAATCACCAATGGCTACGCCTGCTTCAACATTTTCTAGACCTAGCGCATAGTCGTTTTTCTTACCTTTAAGTATAGCGTCTCCATTTTCAAATTTTAAACTTCCTATGTCTGGAATCAATTTAGGCAACTTAAATCTTATTTCTTTCCAATCTACATTGCCTGATTCTATTACTACCCCCTTGCCTTCTGCATTTAGTGGTTTTCCAATAGGTAGTTTTAGTGTAATATCTAGAGTCTCCATCTCTAGTTTTTTGTTTTCATATTTTAATGATTTTGAAACAAGTTTTAATTTTTCACCAAGTAGTCCAACACTGATTGTATCTCCCTTTAAACCAAAAGACCATTCACCATCTTTTTCTTTAATAGCTACCTTAACATTTTCTGCACTGATAGTAGCACCCGGAACAGCAGTTTTGGGAATTTCTAGACTTCCTTCAGCATGTTTTGCATAATTTCCTTCTTTACCACTTACAGTCGCAACAGCATCTTTAACACTCACCAATCCTTCTACTCCCAGTTTATCAATCTTTAAAGTCGCTTCATCCCAATCAACTTCATCTTTTGTAATAGTTAAACCTGTAACGTCTGTTTCAAATTCTTTTTCAAGTAGATTTAGAGTTAAAGAGGCTGAATCTGCAGATATTTTACCTACAGATTGATCATAGTTTATACCTTCGGCGCTAGCTTTTATTATGTTGCCTACAGCTAAATCAAATCCACCATCTGTAATATTAACATCATATTCACTTTCATTTGGAACTCCAGAAACTGAAACTGTACCCCTAGTATTTAAAACAAAACCATCAGGCATTGGAACTGAAACATCTAAGTCTCCAGATATTTCATATGCATAATTTTTTGATTTACCAGCTAATTTAACTTGTGCGTCATTAGCAGTAATCAGTCCATCTACCTCCAGTTTATCAATTTTTAAAGTCGCTTCATCCCAATCAACTTCATCTTTTGTAATAGTTAAACCTGTAACGTCTGTTTCTAATTCTTTTTCAAGTAGATTTAGAGTTAAAGAGGCTGAATCTGCGGATATTTTACCTACAGATTGGTCATAGATTATGCCTTCGGCGCTAGCTGTTATTTTGTCGCCTACAGCTAAATCAAATCCACCATCAGTAATATTAATATCATATTCACTTTCATTTGGAACTCCAGAAACTGAAACTGTACCCCTAGTATTTAAAACAAAACCATCAGGCATTGGAACTGAAACATCTAAGTCTCCAGATATTTCGTATGCATAATTTTTTGATTTACCAGCTAATTTAACTTGTGCGTCATTAGCAGTAATCAGTCCATCTACCTCCAGTTTATCAATTTTTAAAATCGCTTCATCCCAATCAACTTCATCCTTTGAAATAGCTAAACCTGTAACGACTGTTTCAAATTCTTTGTCAAGTAGATTCAAAGTTAAAGAGGCTGAATCGGCAGATATTTCACCTTTGGATTCATCATATTTTATACCTTCGGCGCTAGCTGTTATTTTGTCGCCTACAGCTAAATCAAATCCACCATCTGTAATATTAACATCATATTCACTTTCATTTGGAACTCCAGAAACTGAAACTGTACCCCTGGTATTTAAAATAAAACCGTCAGGCATTGGAACTGAAACATCTAAGTCTCCAGATATTTCGTATGCATAATTTTTTGATTTACCAGCTAATTTAATTTGTGCGTCATTCGCAGTAATCGGTCCATCTACTCCCAGTTTATCAATCTTTAAGGTTGCTTCATCCCAATCAATTTCATCTTTTGTAATAGTTAAACCTGTAACTTCAGTTTCAAATTCTTTGTCAAGTAGATTTAGAGTTAAAGAGGCTAAATCGGCAGATATTTCACCTTTGGATTCATCATAGTTTATACCTTCGGCGCTAGCTGTTATTTTGTCACCTACAGCCAAATCAAATCCTCCATCTGTAATATTAACATCATATTCACTTTCATTTGGAACTCCAGAAACTGAAACTGTACCCCTAGTATTTAAAACAAAACCATCAGGCATAGGAACTGAAACATCTAAGTCTCCAGATATTTCATATGCATAATTTTTTGATTTACCAGCTAATTTAAGTTGTGCGTCATTCGCAGTAATCAGTCCATCTATTCCCAATTTATCAATCTTTAAAGTCGCTTCATCCCAATCAAATTCATCTTTTGAAATAGTTAAACCCATAACTTCTGTTTCAAATTCTTTTTCAAATAAATCAATATCCAAGGTTCCATTGGCAGCACTGAAGATTCCGTCCTCATAATTAATATCTGTTGCTGAAAATCGTAAGTTTTCATTAAACATTGACCCAATAAAACTTGCTCCTTCCAATTTTGGAGAATGAAACTCCGAAGTTTTCGTGCTAAAATTCACTTCAACATTTCCTGTTGCATTTAGCACTAAATCTGGAATTTCAATGGATAGATCAATATCCCCTGAGGCTTTTATATCGTAATCACCATCTTGATGTGAAACACTCAACTTTGGTTCAGAAATTTGAAGTTCATCGGAAATTATTATTGAATCATTATAGTCTATTTCTAGTTTACTAAAATCAATTCCATTTTCACCTATTACTACATTTTCACCAACTCCTGTAAGCTCCTTTTTTTCAATATTAATTTTAAGCTCCATGTTTTCAGCGCTTATTACCCCATTATTGAGTTCTAGAAGATTCAGTTTTGATACTTTAACACTAATTATATCTCTTAAATTAGCTTCAATGAAAATATTAGCAATGCCCTGTTCTATTTTCGTTAATGAATTCTTTTTTGAATTTGAAGTGTCATCTGTTTCTTTTTGATGACTATCTTTCCATTTACCAATTAATTGGACAACATCTCTTGCATCCTCTAAGATTGATTTTAAATCATCATAACTAGTAATTGTAGAGGAGGCTTTACTTTGATAAATATGATACTTGTCTTCAATTTGTTTAAATGTAGTTTTAAACCCAAAAAGACCTTTAACTTTACTAGTTACTGATTGTTTATCAGATAAAGTTGTAAGCTTAATTTTAGAAGTATCACCAGATTCTTGGAATCTTTTTACAATCAGACCTATGGAGTCTCTTTTCTTATCATCATCTTGTGTTTTTCCTCTTAAGCGATTAAACCCTGCTTTCATTCTACCAAATAGTCCTTTCGGTTTTTTAGGTTTTGGATGCTTTTTGAGCCAATTTTGACCTTCAGCTATTATTTCCGCACTAATGCCTTTCTTTTTATCATCATCCTCTTCCTGTTCGAATTGATGAACGAGCTTACGAAGCTTTCCAAAACTGGTTTCTTTACCAAAAAAACCACTTAAGGTAGCATACAAACCTTTTTTTCCACTCAGAATTAGAGTTTCAGGTTTTAGTTCAACTGAGAGAGAGGTCTTTTTTACTGTATCTTCTTCATCTGATGACGGATCACCAGACAATAAAGACTTAACTTTTTCAGAGATATCTTGACCCGGCGTTTTATCAGCTTCTTTATTTTCTTCTTCTAAATCACTTTTTTCCTTTTCAGGATTTTCTGAAGAATTAATTTCATCTGCTTTACCTTGATAAAAATCTAACGTTGAATCATCAATAAATTTATTAGCCTGTGATTGAAATGACTTTAATTGATCAGTAGACTCGTTCTCTGGCGCACTCCCTGATTCTTGAGTTAATTGATCAGATTGAGGATCCTCACTTTTAGCTTTTTTAGGCTTTTTTAATTGAAGAGATTCCGACATATTATGATTTGCCTAAAATATAATTTATTGAGATTCTCAAGTTAATTATAAATAGTCTAAAAAGTTATTTTTTTATATTAAATATCTCCTACAGTTTGCTCATTTATAAAAATTCTCTTTTTTGATAATTAATTTTAAAAGATTAATTTTGAATTTAATACTGAAATTTTTGATATGGGATTATGTGTTTGTACAGGAGCTAAAGCAAAATGTTCAATGGGTGATAATGAAGTCCAATTAACCAGTTTGCCTGTTCCTAATAAAGGTGAAGGAAATCCGCTTATGAGTGTCCTTGATTCTGTGCCTTACTTAAATATTCCTTCTTTTGGTCAATGTAAATCTCCAGCAAATCCAATGGTTATTGCAAGTTATGGGGCTCCTCAAACTTGTATCCCTGTTACAATTACACCTTGGAGTCCGGGTGCAAAACAAACTAAAGTTTTAGGTAATGCTGCATTGTTAGACAAAGACACTAATATGTGCATGTGGGCAGGTTCCATTGAAATTACTGATCCTGGTCAAACGTCAATTAAGGCTACCTAAAATATTTATTTTTCAGCAATTAATTTTTTATGCTGCGAGATAATTAAATTTGTTTATTATTTAAATTTTATGATTTTTATGACTATCCAAGAGTAGATGGTTTTACTATATTACCAACACTATTACATCCTAAAAGTAGAGGTACAGTTAGCCTCTCTTCTTCTAATCCAAACTCATCTAGACAGAGGCGTTTTCTTTTAAACCACAGGCATATCATCTTCTGTAAGTTCTTGCTTACAATTCACTACCAAGAATGAAACAAGCTACTAATGAAGTAAGTATAGACTTGCCTTTGTTTATTGAGTAAGTTCTGGGATTTTCGGTTCTTTAAGTGTAACTGTAACAGGTTGACAGGGGTGTTGGATAATAGTACCATTATACACGCGCCACCCTAAAGGGAAAAGTTGATTTAATTTCAGGGTAGGGGGTCCGAATCTTTGAAAGACTCCTGGATTTTTTTAGCTTTTTGCTAGTTAATACTGCTATCCGAAGACTAACCCATCATTTCAAAGTTTACAGTTAGCTAAAGAGTAGGCTATCATGCTGATATGCATATAACAAGAGCTTAGAGCGTTTACTTTCAGCTTGACTAATCTTGTGAAGAGGCGTTTTTAATCACTTTTAATTGAGGCTCTTTTTTCTCTCTTAAGGCTTGTAGAGTATAGAAATCTGCAATTTGCTGAGCAAAATCTAAACTGTCTTTACCAATATAATTTAACAGCATCTTTTCTGAACTGTGAGCGGATATGCTCATTATTAAGGGCGTTGGAAGTGTTCCGTAAAGGTTTGTACAGAAAGAACGCCTGCAAACGTGTGAAGCCATTAGTTCCCATTTTGGATAAGTGCCGCTTATTTTTCTTTTCTCTTTGTTTCCTTTGCCTATTTCTGTTACAGTTATCTTACTATCATTTATCAGTTCGTTAATCTCTGCAATTCTGCATATTTCTTTAATATGCTTGTTGAATTTTTGAATTGATATTTTGTAAGGCAATCCATCTTTTATGATTTCTTTAGTTTTTTCAAGCACTGGAATTGTAACTCTTTTATCTGTTTTTTGCTGCTTTAATTCAATTACGTCCAGGCCGTTTCTATTTATAAAATTAGTTTCATCTAATAGCAATAGGTCACTCCCTCTTTGTCCAATATTGCAGCCTAATAGGAGCCATTTTCGAGCGTTTTTAAGCGAATTGTTCAATAGGGGAGCATCTTCTATTAATCGTAGCTCTTTGGGACTTAAATACAGTATGTTTTCGTTCTTTGTTTTAGAGCTATCAATCTTTTTAAGTTGTGTGCTTGTTTCAATTCCATAAAATGAGGCATCGTTGCAAACCGTTTTTAAGTCTGCTATTTTTTTAAGCGCATAACTTTTGTGATAGCTCTTTGTGGTCAGTAAATATTTTAGAAAATCCTTTGCAAATTTTACATTTACATCTTTTACCTTGAAATTGTTATGCTTTTGATATTCAATAAGTATATTTTTTAAAGAAGTGTATGCATTAACTCTACTTTTTGACAATCCCAATCCCCCCTTTGCGTTTTTTCTTGTTGATGCTTCATCAATAATACTTTGTATTGCATCTACTAATAAATCGCTTTGCTTGTTTTCTGTAGCACAACCGAAATGCAAATCTATATTATGTTTTAGCCAGGCGGTATTTATCTCAACACCTTGACTACTACCTTTATTTACATTATCTAGAATATAAGTTTCTAACTTCTGTAAATCAGATTTTAGCTTTTTATTGGTATCAATATTTGTTTTGGGAAAATTTGAAGAACTCCAATCTTTAGGGTTTATGTGTAAACCTGTCTTGGCACGTGGACTTACGCCTCGTTTAATTGAAAGTCTTAAGTAAATAGATGCATTTTCGCTTTTTCCTAAGATTTGAAATTTAATAGTAGCCATGAGTATTGAGCTTTAATCAAAACTAATTTAATACATTTTTAATTCTTGCCAACCGTTTGCCAACCATTTTTTAATCATAACTCATTTTAGTTAACTTTAGTTAACTTATCAAAACGATTGATATACTTAGCTTTAGTTAACTTTAAAGGGATTTATTATGTTTTATAGGGGCTACAGGAGGT
>Ga0307998_1000073_pt1 | contig 56210 bp, 60 predicted proteins | sample Davwhametageno37_FD_203147 | JGI IMG/M metagenome (GOLD analysis project Ga0307998, IMG submission 203147) | Marine microbial communities from Davis Island wharf, Antarctic Ocean - #37 | ecosystem: Environmental > Aquatic > Marine > Unclassified | place: Antarctic Ocean: Davis Island wharf... | reverse complement strand
TGGGCAATTTTCTCGACAATTCCTGGGCGATCTTCAGCAAGAATTGTTACTACCAGATGATTAGTCATAGGTTTACCTGAGGTGCGGACTTTATTTCGAGTTATTATGACACCTTTTATTGCAGAGCTCTTTAATAAGGGGCTCTTTATTCAAGCACTGTTTATTAATGTGCTTTTAATTATGGTCTATTCTAAGGCGCTGTTATAGTTTGAACTAAATGGATTAGGAGAGTTATGGGTTATGAAAAATATGGCATTAAATGGATTACGGTTATTGTTAATACTCAGTGCATCAATGACTGCACTCGCCGCTCAGGCAGAGCGAGATGCGTCTAGAGATCAGTTCCGTCATCCGGTTGAAACCCTGGCGTTTTTTGGTATCACGCCTGAGATGGATGTAATCGAAATTAGCCCTGGCGGCGGTTGGTACACCGAAATTTTGGCCGATCATGTCAAAGGTACGCTGTTTGCGGCACATTTTAACCCTGAGTCAAAGAGTGACTATTATCTCAATTCAAGAAAAGGCTTTGAGCAAAAAATAGTGGCCAATCCAGCGCTCTACGGCAATGTCGAAATGCACACCTTTGATGCCTCGGAAAACTTGCTGACCACGGCAGACAGTAGTGCCGATGCCCTGGTGACCTTTCGTAATGTTCATAACTGGCTGGGCTCTGAAAGCGAAGCCAGCTCATTTGAGTTGTTTTATAACAGTTTAAAACCTGGTGGGGTTTTGGGTGTGGTCGAACATCGCGCGCCGTCGGGTATAGATCGTGAACTGATGATAACCAGTGGCTATATGCCTCAGGATTATGTGATTCAGTTAGCTGAGCAAGCAGGTTTTGTTTTGGAGGCCAGCACTGAACTCAACGCTAATCCAAAAGACAGTGCAGATCACCCCAAGGGTGTCTGGACATTGCCGCCCGTTCTTCGGTTGGGTGAGCAGGATCGTGAAAAGTACCTAGCCATTGGCGAGAGTGATCGTATGACATTGCGCTTTAGAAAGCCCGGTGAAGGAAGTTCAGCGAGTGATTGAAATACCTGTTGAAAGGCTAAACGCTGAGATTCTCAATTCGGTCATCGAAGAGTTTATTCTACGCGAGGGTACCGACTATGGTGCTCAGGAATCTAGCATGGGCAATAAAATTGCCCAGGTGCGCCGTCAGTTGGATGCTGGTGATGTGTTAATAACCTTTGACCCTGCAACCGAAAACTGCACATTGCTCACTAAGCACCAGTTTAAACGCTACGTGCTTGAGCAAGAGGCGGCCAAAGAGGGGGGCGACCCCTACGAAGATTATTCTCAGCAGGCTGGTCAAGATGACTCTAGCCAGGAGAGTTGATTGATGGTTGAGGGGCGGTAATGGCACAGCGGTTAAATTCAGCAACCGTTTTTTCGCCTTGGCAGGAACAGCTTGAGGCTGCGCCACAGATTCTAGTGGGCTTTAGTGGCGGTCTGGATTCGACCGTTTTACTGGCATTACTTGTGGATATTATTCCAGCCCAGTGTCTCTGTGCAGTGCATGTTAATCATGGTCTATCTAATAATGCGAGTCAGTGGCAATCCCATGCTGAGGCATTCTGTCGGTCATTGGGTGTGCAGCTGCACAGTGAAGCTGTGTCTGTTCAAGAAACGGGGCAAGGACTCGAAGCTGCAGCCCGTGAAGCCCGCTATCAGGTGTTTGAAAACCTGTTGCAGCAAGATGGCTTGCTACTGCTTGGCCATCATGCCGATGATCAGGTTGAGACGGTGCTCTATCATCTGCTGCGGGGCTCAGGTACTAAAGGTTTGTCGGGTATTCCGGCGTCACGAGCCATCGTCCGTGGTCAACTCATTCGGCCTCTGCTCTCCTGGCAAAAAGCCCAGCTGCAGGCCTATGCTGAACAGCGCAAGTTAAGCTGGATTGAAGACGAAACTAATCTCGAAAGCACCTTTGATCGCAACTACCTGCGCAACAATGTGGTGCCCGAGATTGCGGCACGGTGGCCAGATTATGCTCAGCGTATTGCCCGTTCGGCACAGCTAAGTAAAGACAGTGAAGATCTTGCCTTGGCAGTTGCGGTGGAGGATTTACAGGGGTTGGATGCCAGAATTGAGCGAGGGGGCTGGTCGCTGTGCTTAGATGCCTTTGCGGCCTTAACAGTCATGCGCCAGAAAAATACCTTGCGCCAATGGCCGGGCCTGCATCAGCTGCCCCTGCCGGGCCATAAAATAATCGACGAAATTCTCTGCGCTGTGATTCAGGCTCGGGAAGACGCGGCACCCAAAATAATGTGGCAGGGTCTGCGTTGGGGACGCTTCCGTAATCGTCTGTATCTGGTAGCGGTCTCAGATCAGTTGCCTGCAACGAATCAAGAGCTACTCTGGCAGCCTGAGTTGCCGCTAGTTCTGCCTGATGGTAGCAGCCTCAGTGGTGAAATAACCCTAGGTCAGGGCCTCTGCTTAGAGTCGGGTCAATCTGTGATGGTGCGCACAAGGCTGGGGGGTGAGCGCTGTATGCCGGCGGGCCGGAAGCACTCTAACAGCCTCAAAAAACTGCTTCAAGAATCGAATCTAGAGCCCTGGTGGCGAGATAGAATCCCGCTGCTATACAGGGGTGAACAGCTTGTGGCTGTGGGCGACCTATGGGTTTGTGAAGGCTATCAGGCGGCGCCAGATCAGCCCGGTATTAGCGTTAGCTGGCATCTCAACTCATTAGTGGATTCCCGGTAGATTCTTCACACATCAGAGTAGAATCGCAGGGGCCTTTCTGTTAATCTGCTAACCCATCTACATAGGGTGGGCCACAGCCAGTTTCATGGCTAAAAGACCTTTCTTAGACATACTTTTTTCACATTAAATTCGATCTTTGCAGGGTCTCTATGACGCGTTTTATCTTTGTTACCGGTGGTGTTGTTTCTTCATTAGGAAAGGGCATTTCAGCCGCTTCGCTAGGTGCTGTGCTTGAAGCTAGAGGCTTAAGCATCACCATTCTAAAGCTCGACCCCTATCTCAATGTTGACCCGGGCACCATGAGTCCCTATCAGCATGGCGAAGTCTATGTCACCCAAGATGGCGCAGAGACTGACTTAGATCTTGGTCATTACGAGCGGTTCCTGCGCTCCAAAATGACTCAGCGCAACAACTTCACCAGTGGCCAGGTGTACGAGACGATTTTGCGTCGTGAGCGGCGTGGCGACTTTCTGGGCGGAACCGTACAGGTTATTCCCCATGTTACCGATGAAATAAAGCGCCGTGTTTATGCCGGTGCCGGCGACCATGATATTGCTGTGGTCGAGATTGGTGGCACGGTGGGCGATATTGAGTCGCAGCCATTCCTTGAGGCCGTTCGCCAAATGCGCGGTGAGCTGGGCTTTAAGCAATCGATACTCATTCACCTGACCCTAGTGCCCTATATTGCGTCAGCCGGTGAGACCAAAACTAAGCCTACCCAGCACTCTGTAAAAGAAATGCGTTCACTGGGTTTACAGCCCGATGTATTGCTGTGCCGTTCCGAAGTAGAGCTGGTAGAAGATCAACGTAAGAAAATCTCATTGTTTACCAATGTTGAATTGCGGGCCGTTGTGCCGGTGATGGACGCGCCTACGATTTATCAGGTACCGCGCATGCTCCACGACTGGGGTCTGGATGAATTTGTCGTCGATCGTTTTAATTTAGATTGTCCACCGGCAGATCTCGCCGAATGGGATGCTGTTGTTGAGAATCAGCTTAACTCGGAAGGTCAGGTCACCATCGCTATGGTGGGCAAGTACATGGAGTTATTGGATGCCTACAAGTCATTGTCTGAGGCGTTAACGCACGCCGGCATTCACAATAAAACCAAGGTCAAGATTCGCTATATCGATTCTGAGCTGTTGGAATCTGACCACACATTAATTGATGGCGCCGACGCAATTTTGGTCCCAGGTGGCTTTGGTACCCGAGGTACCGAAGGCAAGATTCATGCAGTTAAAACTGCCCGTGAGAAAAACATCCCCTACCTGGGTATCTGCCTAGGTATGCAGGTTGCCGTTATTGAGTATGCGCGCAATGTCTGTGGTTTAAGTGGCGCTAATAGCACCGAGTTTAATGCCAATACCGATCATCCCGTGGTTGGTCTTATCGCTGAATGGATCGATGCCGCAGGCAATAAAGAGATGCGCACCGAGCATTCAGATATGGGTGGCACCATGCGTTTAGGCGCTCAGGTCTGTCATCTTATACCTGGCTCCAAAGCGTATGAAATTTACGGTAGCGAGCAGATCGAAGAACGTCATCGTCATCGCTTCGAGGTCAATAATAATTACCTGCCCCAGCTTAAAGAAGCGGGTCTGGTTATCGGTGGACTGTCATTTGATAAGACGCTGGTTGAGACGGTTGAACTGCCGGATCATCCCTGGTTCTTTGCCAGCCAGTTCCACCCGGAATTCACCTCGACGCCTAGAGACGGCCACCCGTTGTTTCAGTCTTTTGTCGTGGCGGCAACCGCATATCAAGCATCGAAAACAGGAAGCTAAGCATGGGCTCAGTCACAATTAATGTAGCGGATATTGGTGTTAGCAACGATGCCCCCATGGTACTTTTTGGTGGTATGAATGTTCTGGAATCCCGCGACATGGCCATGCAAATTGCCGAAGCCTATGTGCGTGTTACTGAGAAACTGGGTATTCCCTATGTGTTTAAGGCCTCGTTCGATAAGGCCAATCGCTCGTCTATTCACTCATACCGTGGTCCAGGTATCGATGAAGGCCTAAAGATTTTTCAAGAGATTAAAAGTACCTTTAATATTCCTCTGATTACCGATGTCCATGAGATTGATCAGGCGGCACCTGTGGCAGAGGTCTGCGATATTATTCAGTTGCCGGCATTTTTAGCTCGGCAAACAAATCTGGTTAAAGCCATGGCTGCAACCGATGCTGTTATCAATATTAAAAAACCACAGTTTTTAAGCCCGGGTCAGATGGGCAATATCGTCGACAAATTCCGTGAATGTGGCAATGAGAAAATTATGCTTTGCGAACGCGGCACCTGCATGGGTTACGACAACCTAGTGGTTGATATGCTGGGTTTTAGAACCATGAAAGAAGTCAGTGGTGGTTTGCCCCTAATCTTTGATGTGACCCATGCGCTGCAATGCCGTGACCCCCTGGGAGACGCCTCTGGTGGTCGTCGTCATCAGGTTGCTGAGCTTGGGCGTGCGGGCATTTCTGTGGGTCTGGCCGGTTTGTTTTTAGAAGCCCATCCACATCCTGACCAAGCTCTATGCGATGGTCCTAGTGCACTGCCGCTGGACAAGCTAGAACCCTTCTTGGCGCAAATGAAGGCCTTTGATGATTTGATAAAGTCTCAGCCTGATTTAAATATTTTATAAGCAGAAAATTTAACATCCTCAGATAACCTTTTTACTCAATATTCACCTAATGGAGAACGAAGTACATGAGCAACATTGCAGATATTCGAGCCTTTGAAATTCTAGACTCGCGCGGCAACCCTACAGTACAGGCAGACGTAATCTTAGAAAATGGCATCGTGGGAACAGCCTGCTCACCCTCAGGAGCTTCAACGGGTTCTCGAGAAGCGCTAGAACTGCGCGACGGTGACAAGGGGCGCTATCTTGGCAAAGGTGTACTTACCGCCGTTAACAATATCAACACCACTATTAAGTCATTACTGCTTGGCACAGATGCTGCAGACCAGCGTGCTCTGGACCAGGCGATGATCGACGCCGATGGCACAGAGAATAAAGCTACCTTGGGCGCCAATGCTATTTTGGCCGTGTCTCTTGCCGCCGCTAAAGCTGCAGCCCAAGACAAAGGTATGCCACTTTATGCGCATATTGCAGAGTTAAATGGCACCGCGGGTCAGTACAGCATGCCCGTTCCCATGATGAATATTATTAATGGTGGCGAACACGCCGACAACAATGTCGATATCCAAGAGTTCATGGTGCAGCCAGTTGCGGCGAAAAGCTTTGCTGAAGCCTTGCAGGTTGGCGCAGAAATATTTCATGCTCTAAGAAAAGTATTAAGCGCCAAAGGCCTCAATACTGCTGTGGGTGATGAGGGTGGTTTTGCTCCGGATCTATCTTCCAATGCAGAAGCATTGGCAGTGATTAAAGAAGCCACTGAAGCTGCTGGTTACAAGTTGGGTGAAGATGTGACCCTGGCATTGGATTGCGCCGCTTCGGAATTTTATAAAGACGGCCAGTACAATCTTGCCGGTGAAGGAAAAATTTACAGTGCCGATGGCTTTAGTGATTTCCTAGCCTCGCTCTGCGACCAATACCCCATTATCTCGATTGAAGACGGTCTCGACGAATCTGATTGGGATGGCTGGAAATACCAAACTGAAAAACTTGGCGATCGCTGCCAGCTGGTCGGTGACGATCTGTTCGTTACCAACACCAGCATTCTCAGTCGCGGTATTGAACTGGGTGTGGCTAACTCAATTCTGATTAAGTTTAATCAGATTGGTACGCTGTCAGAGACATTGGATGCCATCGCTATGGCCAAAGAAGCCGGTTACAGCGTAGTTATTTCTCACCGCTCTGGTGAGACCGAAGACACCACCATTGCTGATTTGGCTGTTGCCACGGCTGCGGGTCAGATTAAGACTGGCTCACTATGCCGCTCAGACCGTGTTGCCAAATATAACCGTTTGCTGCGTATTGAAGCAGAGCTTGGCAACAGCGTTGCGCCCTATCGCGGCCGCGCTGAATTCAAGTCCTAATTTGATGGTTATGGCATCTCCCTTGCTAAACGGCATAGAATAAGCAGATGCGTTGGTTGCTGATAATACTAATTGTTTTCCTTGCTGGCCTGCAGTTTCGACTGTGGGTTGGTGAGGGTAGTCTCGCCCATAAAGCGGAGCTGGATAAGAAAGTTGAACAGCAGCGTATCGAAAATAAAAAACTCAGGTTACGCAATAAGCAGATTGCTCAAGAGGTTGAAAGTTTAAAAACCAATCTTGATTCTATTGAAGAGAAAGCGCGCAAAGACCTTGGCATGATTAAAGACGGTGAAATCTTTTATCTAGTGATTGATAAAGACGATCGCGTTTTACAGCAGGCCCCTGAGGCTGAGAACAAGAACAAGAACAAGAATAAGAATAAGAATAAGAATGAGAGCCTGATGCCAGAGGCAGTACTCAACCTTGAATAAAAAATCACCCAAATACTGGGCCATCGTGCCTGCCGCAGGAACTGGAAAACGTTTTTCTGCGGATATTCCCAAGCAATTCCATCATTTAAACGGCGGCTTGGTGGCTCAGCACACATTGAGTCGGCTGTTGAGTATTCCGGTGATTGAGGCGATTATTTGTCCTTGCGATATTAGCTCTGGCTACTGGTCCAAAGTCCCGGTCATTGAAAACCCTCGAGTTCGCTTAGTGGCTGGTGGTGATCAACGTGCCCATTCGGTGCTCAATGGATTGGTGGCGATACATGACCTAGCCCATAAAGATGACTGGGTACTGGTACATGATATGGCGCGCCCCTGTATTACACCGGCCAGTATCGGTAAGTTAATTAGTGACGTGGGCAATCATGCTGTGGGCGGTATTCTCGCGGCACCGATTAATGACACCTTGAAGCTGGTCACGCCCAAGGGTGATATTGTCAGCACCGTCAATCGCGCTGAATATAGAGCCGCACAGACCCCTCAGATGTTTCGTTACGGTCTGTTGCAGGAAGCTATACAGAGCATGCTAGACAATAAAAAAATCCCCACAGACGAAGCCTCAGCCATTGAATATGCGGGCTTACAGGCCATAGTTATCGAAGGTCGGCAGGACAATATAAAAATTACCCGTCGAGAAGATTTGGTGATTGCCGAGGCAATTATGAAAAATCAGGAGGCAGAATAATGCGTATAGGACATGGTTACGATGTACATGCTTTTGGCGAGGGTAATGCGCTGATTTTGGGTGGGGTAACCATCCCCTATAACCGCGCATTTGTGGCTCATTCTGATGGCGATGTGTTAATTCATGCATTGATCGATGCTTTGCTCGGTGCACTGGCGTTAGGTGATATAGGCCAGCATTTCCCGGATACTGATGCTGCCTATAAAGGCAGTAATAGCCGCGACCTGCTGGCAGTGGTGGTGGCAATGATGAATAAAGCAGGTTACGCGTTAGGTAACGGGGATATTACGATAGTCGCCGAAAGCCCGAAAATGGCACCCCACCTTGAAAAGATGCGCCTTAATTTGGCTGCAGATATGGGGGCTGATATCAGCCAGATTAACATCAAGGCTACCACCACTGAAAAGCTTGGCTTTGCCGGTCGACAGGAAGGTATCGCCTGCCATGCTGTGGTTCTGTTAAGTGCCGTGTCTTGACTGTGCCGTCTGTGACCAAATCTTCTATCAACGAACTCTCCGCGGATGAAAGCAATCAGTTTGATTTTCATCGGATGCCGCGCCTACTCGGCGAGCCTTTAGGGCGCGCAATGTTTAGAAGCCAGCTAGAAGATTTTCAAGTCGATGAAATAATTGATCTTCAGCCCAGTGGTGAAGGTGAGCATCTGTTAGTGCATATCCGTAAGCGCGACCAAAATACTACCTGGGTGGCGGGTTTGCTGGCTACGTTAGCGGGTATTAAACGTAATGATGTGGGTTACTGCGGAATGAAAGACCGTTTCGCCGTGACTACCCAGTGGTACAGCCTGCATATTCCAGGTCGCGAGTTGGATATTGCCCAGTTACAGCATGATGATTTTGAAATTATTACCAGTGCTCGGCACAATAAAAAATTGCGCCGTGGCATGCATCAGGGCAATCAGTTCAAACTTGTTCTGCGGGACTTTAAGGCTGACCCAGCCATAGTGGCAGAGCGCCTATCATTGATAGAGCGGCGCGGTGTCCCCAACTATTTTGCCGAGCAACGATTTGGCCACGATGGTGGTAATCTCCATGAAGCACAGAGGCTAATTGCCGCTGACCAGCTCAAGGGCAACCGCCATGGTACTGGGATCTATCTCTCTGCTGCCCGCTCTTGGCTGTTTAATTTAGTGGTGGCTAAAACTATTGAGCGCGGTGACCTGAGTGATCAGACTGGACCGCTGTGGGGAAGAGGGCGCTCTAATGCCAGTGCCGACAGTGCGCTTCTGGAAACTGAGGTGTTAGCTGATTGGCAGGGCTGGTGCTATGCGTTAGAGCATGCAGGCCTTAAACAGGAGCGCCGTAATTTGCTGTTAAAGCCTGAAAACTTAGATGCAACCTGGTCTGAGAATGAATGTCTGACTCTCAGTTTTGCCTTGCCCAGCGGCTGTTTTGCAACGGCATTGTTGCGCGAAGTAGCGGAATTATATCGCCCGAAATTTGAAGCCCTGTGATATATTACCGACCAAGCAATAATGGGGCTTTCAGCCACCTTTTGCCCTCTATAAGCAGACCTTTTATTAGTCCTTTTATTGGATCTTTTTAACAGCCTTTATAATGGGCGCACATTACAGGGGAATTGGGTGAACTCGATCGAACTAGCTGGCGTTGGCATGACCTCCCAGCGAACCCGTGAGCGATTAATTCAAAGACTGATTGATCAGGGTATCGCCAATCAAGCGGTACTTGATGTTATTCGCATGACTCCTAGGCATATATTTCTTGATGAAGCCCTGTCTCATAAGGCCTACGAAGATACGGCTCTGCCGATCGGCTATTCCCAAACATTGTCGCGGCCCTATATTGTCGCGCGCATGACCGAAATACTGCTCAGTGCGGGGCCACTCAAAAAGGTTCTTGAGATTGGCACAGGCTCTGGCTACCAAACCACTATTCTCTCTCAGCTTGTAGATGAAGTCTGCACGGTTGAGCGTATAGATCCCCTGCTTAGAAAGGCCAAAGATCGCTTCAGAAAACTGGGTTTGAATAATATTACTGCAGAGCTGTCTGACGGCAGCTTTGGTTGGGATAAACACGCGCCTTACGATGGCATTATTACCACTGCGGCACCTCAGGCAATACCAGAAGGTCTGTTACGTCAGATGGCGCCAGACGGCATTCTGGTGATTCCAGTGGGCAATGGTCAGTCTCAGGACTTGCGGGTGCTAAAACGTGTCGGTGATTCCTCTGAGTTTGACGAAGAGATCGTTGAAAAAGTGATGTTCGTGCCGCTGCTTGGCGGACTGTCCCGCTAGCCTTTAACACCAGCCCTTAACACCAGCTTAGGCTGAATAGTCACAGCTAATTGCGAATAGTTAGAATAGGAGCAGATATGCGTAACCCAGGTCATTATTTGTTACTGTTTTTAAAAGGCGCCGCCATGGGTGCTGCAGATGTAGTGCCTGGGGTCTCCGGCGGCACTATCGCCTTTGTCAGCGGTATCTATGTCGAGCTCATCGATACCATCAAATCCATTAATTTAAAGGCGCTAAAAGTCCTTCGTTCCAAGGGCATTGCTGCGGCCTGGGCGCATATTAACGGCAAATTCTTGGTGACCCTTTTAGCGGGCATACTCACCAGTCTGTTTTCTCTGGCCAAGGTAATGCAGTATTTACTAGTAGCTCATCCACTTCCTCTGTGGTCATTCTTTACCGGCTTGATTGTGGGCTCCGTGATTTACCTGATGCGTCAGCACCCACCGACGCGCATGACTGACAAGGGGCTGTTTGTATTGGGTGTGGTTATTGCCTACGGAATATCCATTGCCCCTGCCGTCACTTTACATGGAGACCACCTCACCATGTTCTTGGCTGGATCTATTGCCCTCTGTGCAATGATATTACCCGGTATCTCAGGATCATTTATTTTAGTACTGCTGGGTTTGTACCCAGTCTTTATAGGCGCGATTGTTAATTTCCAGCTGGATATTCTGGTTGTATTCGCACTCGGCGGTGTTATTGGTCTTATGGCCTTCAGCCGTTTACTGTCCTGGTTGTTAGATCATTACCAGTCTGCGGTTATCGCCACTATGTGCGGATTTTTAGTGGGCAGCCTAAATATTATTTGGCCCTGGAAGCAGGTCACAGAGTCCGTACTCAGCCATTCAGGCAAGACTATAGTGCTGGCATCCGAGAATCTACTACCTCAGAAATTTGCCCAGATCGGTGGTCAGGATCCGCAAACCGTTCTCTGTGTGATGGCATTTATATTGGGTTTGGTGCTGGTGTTAGGGCTTGAATATATTGGCCAAAAATATTCAGCAAAATCAGCACAGGCTGCTTGATGTGTTAAATCCGCAAAAAATATTGTCCTGCATTCTGTGCCTGATGCTGCTGTCTGCTTGCTCCAACTATGCAGCGCCTGTAAGCACCAGGGCGCAGCCCCCTAGCATACGCATTACCACCCATCAGGTGGCAGTGGGGGAGTCCCTTTATTCTATTGCCTGGCGCTATGATCTGAACTTCAGACTATTGGCCCGCGCCAATGGTTTGAGCGCACCCTATTCCCTGAGTCCTGGGCAGCGTTTAACGTTAAAAACAACGGGTATTAGCCTGAATAATCGGCCCTCCAGCTCTTCGAGTACTGTTGTCAAAGCGACTAAAATCCCGTCTACAGTGGTCAGTTCAGGGGCTATAAAACCTTCAGTAAAAGCGCCAATACCTTTTAAAAAGAAGCCTAAACCCGAATTTTTCAGTAAAAACTGGCAGTGGAAGTGGCCAATTCAGGGGAAAACCGTCGAGACGTTTAGTCCGGCTAAGTTACGCAAAGGCGTTAGTATTAAAGGGGTGAGTGGATCCATGGTGCGCCCCGCAGCCCCCGGAATTGTGGTCTATGCAGGTGACGGTTTGCGCGGATATGGTAAGCTGGTTATCATTAAGCACAGCGAAATACTGTTAAGTGCCTACGGCCATAATGAAAAAATATTGGTAAAAGAAGGACAAAATGTAAAACAGACGGAGATAATCGCGAAATTAGGGTCTCAAGGTACGTTATATTTTGAAATAAGAAAGGATGGGTACCCAGTGAATCCGTCTTTATATATAAAGTAATTCGGATTTCGCTATAAATAAAAAGGTTAGTTGAAGGTTAGGTAATAGGTAGTAAAGGAGTAGTAATTAAGTAATAAGGGTTAGCGCCAGGATTGGCTGCTAAATGAAGGAAGATCGTGCAAAGGGGATGCAAAACGTGACGGATGAAGCGTTAGTATTAGATCAGCGAGCGCAAGCAGCTGGAAGTCAGGAAGACACCGCGGAGATAAGTCATCAGGTTATTGATGCCACAAGTCTCTATTTAAAAGAAATTGGCTTCGCGCCGTTATTAACGGCCGACGAAGAGGTTTTTTATGCCCGCAAACTACAAAAAGGATGTGAAAAGTCGCGGCATAGAATGATTGAAAGTAACCTGAGATTGGTGGTTAAAATCTCACGGCGTTATGTCAATCGAGGTCTTGAACTGTTAGATTTAATTGAAGAGGGCAACCTCGGATTAATGCGAGCAGTCGAGAAATTCGATCCAGAGTTAGGTTATCGTTTTTCAACTTACGCGACATGGTGGATACGTCAAACCATTGAGCGAGGGTTGATGAATCAAACTCGAACCATCAGATTACCTGTGCATGTGGTTAAAGAGCTCAATGTGTACCTGCGTGCTTCACGCAAGTTAGCTCAGCAGCTTGATCATGCACCGACGCCTGAAGAAATCGCAGAGGAAGTGGGAAAGCCTGTCGCCGATGTTCTAAAAATTCTCAGTCTTAGCGAACGAATCTCGTCAATTGATATTCCGGTGGCCGATAAAGAAAAAACCCTGGTTGAAACGATTGCCGATAACAACGGGTTTAGTCCGGAAGATGAGATAGAAGAAAACAATCTAATGAGTATGCTCGGTGAATGGTTGGAACAGCTGCCTGAAAAGCAGCGAGAAGTTCTAGTCAGGCGCTTTGGTCTGATGCACCATCAGGAGGAAACCTTGGAACAGGTGGGTCGAGAGATTGGCCTTACCCGTGAGCGTGTAAGACAGATCCAGGTAGATGCGTTGCGACGGTTACGTGATGTATTGCGTAAACATGGCTTAAATAGTGATGTGTTGTTTGAAGACTTCGATGACGGTTAATTAACGTTGGAGTATTCATAAGCAATAAAAAACCCGGCATGTGCCGGGTTTTTTATTGCATCAAACAGCTCAAATCAAAAATCTCTGAGCTATTACTCTGCTAGATAACGCTCTCTGGAGGCGATAATTTCAGCGCGTGCCGCTTCTGCATTATCCCAGCCATCAACTTTCACCCATTTGCCGGGCTCAAGTGCTTTGTAGTTTTCGAAGTAATGCACAATCTGCTTAAGTAGCAGTTCAGGAAGGTCAGATGCTTCTTGAATATCATCGTAAATTTTAGTCAGCTTAGTATGGGGTACTGCTAAAAGCTTAGCGTCCACACCAGACTCGTCACTCATATTCAATACACCGACTACACGGCTGCGAATAACAGCGCCGGGCATTACTGGGTAAGGTGTAACTACCAATACATCTAACGGGTCTCCGTCTTCAGACAGTGTCTGAGGAACATAGCCATAGTTAGCTGGGTAGAACATAGGAGTAGCAACAAATCGGTCAACAAAAATAGCATCGCTATCTTTATCTACTTCATATTTGATGGGATCGTGATTTGCAGGGATCTCAATAATTACATTGATGTCATGGGGCAGGTCTTTGCCCGCAGGTATGTCGTTGTAGCTCATTTCAATAGTTCCATTAGGTTACATTGGCGAGAAGCCGCGAATTATAGCTAGTTGATCAAAATTTGGCCAGTAGCTAGGCCTGTAACTAGGCCAGTAACTTTAGCCACCTTAAACCCTTTACCTAAGGCGGCTTTGCTACCTGCTATTGCAAACGGAAAGTAATCGGCAGGTTAAGTTCAAAACTGTCTGCTTTTATACCTTGAGGTAAGTCGGGAAACGGGGCCGCTTTTTTAACCGCCTTTAATGCCGCCTGATTAAGTAATCGATAATCGGATTCTTGCGTTGCAGTAACAGAGAGCAGTTCTCCAGAACGATCAACCACTAATCCTATACGCACAGTACCCTGCTGGTTTTTCTGTACAGCTCGATTGGGATAGGTAATAGACTTATAAATCTGAGCCACTACCAAGGGGGTGTAATCACGTTGAGCCAGTGCCTCAGCAACATTGAATTCAATTTCTTCTTCAGCAGCCTCTTTTGCGGCAAGTTCTTCAGGCGTAGGCTCAGAGGAGCTAGCCAGTTCTACGTTTTCATCAGTGGGCTTAGCGGATAGGTTTTCGGCAACCACTTTTGGTATTGGAACCTCGGCAGCTTTCACTGCAATTTTGGCTTCAGGCACAGGCTTAGGCGCAATAGCCTCTATAATTGGCTCTGCTATCCATGAGGCTGCTAGTGCCACTCGACTGCTGGTAGGCGTAACACTTCTCAACAATTCTTCTGCCTCGACGGCCTCGTCGGCAGTTTCAAGACCCAAAAGCTGGTCTTTAAATGTTGTTGAGGGTGGTATGGGCCCGATCCAGGTTCTCAGTAATATATTGAAGACATTTTTCGGGTAGTTTGAGACTAGCTCAGTGCCATTAAAACGCATTGATGTGCCCTGTTCAGGGTGGTAGATATATTCAATAATATCTCCCTTATGTGGGGCTGATTTCGGTGCCTGCATAATATCGATAACTTCCTGAGCAGAGCCGCTAAAGCTTTCCCGGTCGTTATTTATAGAGATACTCTGCATCCACAGATTGAGCCAGCGGCGCTTGGAGTAGTTATTCAGCATGCGCACTTTCATACGTTTGGGGCTGTCTTCGAGCTGTATGGTGCTGGCACTGTCTTGGATGGTGTCGACAAATAATCCGGCGACAAACTGTTGTTTGCCAAGATCCTTGTAGATCGCACTGCCGTTGAGGCTTAGTTCACTGTAGGCATTTGAGCAAAACAGCGCAAAGCTCAGTGAGAAAAATAGCGTAACTGCTGGTCTGTGGGTGAAACCGGTCAAAAGTCCTTCTATCCTGTTGTATAACATGGGAGTTATCCTTTCCGTTTGACTCAATATTCTTCAGCCTTCCTGTCGACTACTCGCTAGATTGACGGCTGACATTGATCCTTTCCCTAAATTCACGAGGCATATTGAAGTCAAGCTTAGGTAGGGTGCAAGCTGCCTTGTGCAAAATGCAAACTCGGTCCCGTTCTAGGGGTATGTTTTGCCGGATTGATCACAATTTCTTGACTAGAATGATAGCTAATAGGGCACTGGTATAAGTATGCATGAGCCTTAAAAATGGCTACCTGGTATCTTTTTTCAGTACTAGCGAGTCTCATTAGCTGTTTGCTTTACTAACTTGATAATCCGAAAAACAAGTAAACTACCTGCTTAGCTTTGGCCGTATAATCAGACAATAAAAAATCGGACCATGGAATGGCTCCATCGTTTAACCCATATAAGGTAAGCCCCCTTGAATAACAATGTTCGTTTCGCCCTATTCTTTGCTTTAGCTATTATCATTTGGTTTGCGAGTGGTATTTTTAAGACAGTAGATTCGGCGGAACCAGTCACCGAAGTAGCTAAGAGCTACACCAAAGTTCAGGTTGCCAGCTTTAATCAGCAGCTCTTTAGCCGCACGCTCTCATTGCGCGCTAAAACAGAACCCAACAGAGCGGTGAATGTGCTGGCTCAGGTGTCAGGTAAAATATCTGCTGTCCTAGTTCAAGAGGGTAGTTCTGTCGAAAAAGGCCAGGGTATCTGCCAAATTGATGCCGAAGATCGCCATCTTCGCTTGGCGCAGGCTCAGGCATCTTTGGATAATGCGAATATTGCTTATCGGGGTGCCATAAAGCTAAAGAGTGTGGGCTACCAGTCTGAACTAGCTATTTCCAAGGCAAAGGCTGTGTTGGCGACCGCAAGAACTCAGCTAAAACGTGCACAACTCGATGTTGAGAACCTCCAAATAAAGGCGCCATTCGCCGGTATTGTTGAATCTCGCCCTGTTGAAATGGGTGACTTTATAATGCCCGGTCAGCTCTGCGCCACTGTGGTTGAGCTCAACCCCTTAAAGATCGAGGCCCTGGTGACAGAGTCAGAAATTAGTCGTCTGGTACTGGGTGATGAAGCGGTGGTTGTTGTTGCCGGTGAAACCTACTCGGGCGCTAAGGTGTCCTATCTTGCTCATCAGGCAAATGCCATGACCAAGGGATTCAGGTTAGAAGCATTGATGAGCAATACTGATCAGTCTATAAGAGCAGGTGCCTCGGCTCAGCTGGATATTCAGATTGCACCTGTGTCAGCTCAGTTGATTCCCGCCAGCAGTATTCTTTTGGGTGACTTGGGGAATACTATCGTTAGAGTGCTGGGCCCCGATCAGATCGTCGCGTCTGTAGTGGTTACTGCAATTGGAGAAGCGGCAGGTGGAGTCTGGGTGACAGGCCTGCCAGAAGAGGTCGTGTTGGTCACCGTAGGCCAAAATTACATCATTGATGGTGAGCGTGTTGAGCCCTCTTTTCCAGTTAGCAGCATAAAGTAAAAACCTGAGTCTGGCGTCCCTATGAAATTTTTAAATCTCGTTGTTGACCATTCCCGAGCGACCTTATCAATAATGTTGTTGATACTTATCGCTGGTGCGGGCTCTCGGCTGTCTATGCCGGTAGAGCTTAATCCTAATGTCACCCTGCCCGTGGTAATGGTGATGGTTCGTCACGACGGTATCTCTCCAGAGGATGGCGCGAGACTGCTGGTGCGGCCAATAGAAAAAGAGCTAAAAACCCTCGACGGATTAGAAGAGATAAAGTCTACCGCCCAAGAGAGCATGGTTGTGGTGACGGCGGAATTTGAAGTCGCTGACAATATTAAAGAGATAGTCGCCGAGGTCCGGGAGGCGGTTAATCGTGCCAAAGCGGAGTTTCCTTCAGAGACCAAAGAGCCCATCGTTAATGAGCTGAGTCCGAGCCCAGAGCCCACTATTGTTATTACGTTCTCCGGCGACAATGTCTCTGAGCGTGAGCTTTTTACCGCCGCTAAATTCTTTCAGCGTGAATTGGAAATGCTGCCGGATGTACTCAAGGCAGATATATCAGGGCATCGAGAAGAGGTTGTCGATGTTGTGGTCGATCCGGCTCGGCTCGAGCAGTATGGTTTGCGGATAGACGAGTTAATTCGCGCCGTAAAGGTCAATAATTTATTGATTCCCGCCGGTGAGATGGATGCGGCTCAGGGTCGCTTCGGTATTAAGATTCCCGCATTACTCGAAACCGCCGCTGATATTCGTGCGCTGCCGGTACGCACCAATGCTGAGGGATCTATTACGCTCGGTGACGTTGCTTCGGTTAGAAGAACCTTTAAAGACGCCACGGGCTACAGTTTTATCAATGGTAAGAAAGCTATTGCCATTGAAGTTCGCAAGCGACTCAATGCCAACCTAATTAGCACCGTTGATGCCACTCGAGCAACTGTCGAACAATACAGAGCTGACTTTAGTGCTGATATGACCATTGGCTATGTCTTTGATGCGTCGGTAATGACTAATCAGATGGTGAACGAGTTGCAGGGTAATATTATTACCGCGATGTGTCTGGTTCTGATCCTGGTGGTGGCAACCCTGGGGGTGAAATCGGGCTTGCTGGTTGGCTTTGGTATTCCCTTTTGTCTGTTGGGCGCGCTAATTATTATTAATGTGATGGGCTACAGTTTCAACTTTATGGTCATGTTCGGCCTGTTGCTGTCCCTAGGTATGCTGATCGATGGCGCCATTGTGGTGGTCGAGTTTGCCAATACTCAGGCAGCTGCCGGCCTTGCCACGCGAGAGGCCTATATTGTGGCTGTGCGGCGCATGGCTATCCCTGTTATAGCCTCAACGGGCACAACATTGGCCGCCTTTTTACCATTGCTGTTTTGGCCCGGAGTGTCGGGGGACTTTATGTCCTATTTGCCCATTACCGTATTTGCGGTACTGGCCTGGTCGTTAACCTATGCGCTTATTTTTGCACCCACTTTGGGCATTGTTTTAGGCCGTCGCCGCGGCAAACAAAAGAAACAGCCTGAAGATCACCAGTCAGAGGAATCTGCGGCCACATTATTCGAACCGCTCCAGAATGCGTATTTGAAGGTTTTACGGCCAGTGATCAAGTCTCCTGTGATAACGGTAATCACTGCCATGGTTCTACTTGTGGGCATCTTTAATCTTTACGGTAAGTTTAATGCCGGACAGGAGTTTTTTACCCCGATTGAAAGCCAGTACGGCATGGTGGGTGTGCGTGCTCAGGGCAATCTGTCAATTGATGAGCAACGGGATATTACCTTTAAGGTACAGGATGTGGTGGCCAGTGTTGATGGCGTAAATCAGCTGTATGGCTATTCTAAGGGCGGCAGCATGGTCATTTATGGCTCTGATGTGAGTCGTGATGAGATCAGTTCATTCCTTGTAGAGCTGTACCCTAGACAAGACCGTTCGCGCGGTAGCGCAGAGATATTCGAAGAGATTCGTCAGCTTACAAAAGTTCTGCCGGGTGTCTATGTCAGTGCTATGGAGATGGAGACAGGGCCACCCACAGGCAAGGACATCCAAATTCAAATATCTTCATCGGATCGACAAGCTATGTACAGAGCCACTGCCGAGATTCGGCAGTGGGTTGGCGATAATGTAGAAGGTGTTAGAGATTTGCAGGATACATTGCCACTGGCCGGTATTCAGTGGGAAATCGAAGTAGATCGTGAGCGTGCGGCAATGCTGGGTGTCAATGTTGCCGATGTTGGCAATATGGTACAGATGGTCACTGGTGGTGTAATGATCGGTGAGTTCCGTCCCGATAATGCCGACGACGAAATTGAAATCAGGTTGCGTTATCCAGAGCAGGATCGACAGCTGACCTCGATTGATAGTCTAAGGGTCAATACGCCCAATGGTGCAGTGCCCATTGGTAGCTTTAGTGAGCGGGTGGCGAAGCCACGGGTCGATGCTATTCAGCGCTTTGATATGGTTGAAACCGTGTTTATTTTAGCCAACTCGGAAGGTGGCTATCTCCCAGACAACCAAACTCGCCAGATTGCTGAATGGCTGGAACAGCAAGATTTTGATGCTTCGTTGAATATTAGCTTCCGCGGTGCGAATGAGGAGCAGGCTAAAGCAGCCGCTTTCCTGTCCACGGCATTTTCTCTGGCCATGTCGGTCATGCTAATTATGCTGGTGATGCAGTTCAATAGCTTTTATCAGGCCGGTCTTATTTTATTCTCTGTGGTAATGTCTACTGCCGGAGTACTGCTGGGACTCTTAATAGCACAGGCCACCTTTAGTACCATTCTGACGGGTGTGGGCATCGTTGCACTGGCGGGTATCGTGGTTAATAACAATATCGTATTGATTGATACCTACAACTATGTGCGCCTCCATAACCCTGCGTTATCTGCTGCCGATGCGGTATACAGCGCGGCCAAGTCTCGCTTTAGGCCGGTGATGTTGACCAGTGTGACCACCATTGTAGGCCTGTTACCCCTGGCCAATGGTTTGAGTATTGATCTGGTTAATCGTAGTTACACTGTCGGCGGTATGGTCGCGTCCTGGTGGCAACCTCTGGCCAGTGCCATTGTAAATGGTCTGGTAGTCTCGACTGTGTTAACCCTATTACTGACCCCAGCAATGCTGCTGTTGCCAGAGATTATCTCTAAACGTTTTGGGTTCCGCGTCGCAGAACACCGGTTTGAGGATTAAGGTCAAAAAAGATGCCTGTATTAAAGGTTATTTATCCTGCAGCCTATCAGCTGTTAAATGGCCTGGCACTGCTGTTTAGTGCCTATTCGCTGGGTTATAGCAGTACAGGAAAACTGCAATGGTTGTGCCTGCTAATTATTACTCTGGCACCCACAGTGCAGTTGATTATGCCCTATGACAGACAGCCGTCTAATAACCAAAAAATAAGATTGCCTCTCGTTTCAGCGTTGATTGTATTGGCGATAGGCCTTCTATTATTGGTGGCGCCGCCAGGGGTTGCTCTTTGGCTTGGACTTGCCTGTTTGGCGGGCTTCTTAATCAATAATAACCTCGCCGACTAACCACTGGTTATAAAAACAGTTATTAACCCTTTTATGCTGTATTATAGGGCTCATTCAAGTTTCCCTAATAGTAAGATCTAGCAGGAATTGGTGTCTGATTGAGAAAAATAATCCACTGTGACTGTGATTGTTTTTATGCCGCAGTTGAAATGCGCGATGACCCGTCTCTGCGAGATTTACCTATAGCCATAGGGGGAAAGTCAGATCGACGCGGTGTGGTAGCTACCTGCAATTACAAAGCTAGAGAATATGGGGTGAGATCTGCTATGCCCACAGGGCAGGCGCTAAAACTCTGCCCCGACCTGGTCGTTGTGCCGGGTACCATGGCCAAATACCGAGAAGCCGCTCAACAGATCCGTCAAATTTTCTATAGATACACCGATAAAGTCGAGCCATTGTCCCTTGATGAAGCCTATCTGGATGTTACTGATTGCACGGAATGTCAGGGCAGTGCCACCCTTATTGCCCAAGAGATTCGTGAGGTGATAGCGCGGGAAGTCGGGGTGACTGCCTCGGCGGGAATTGCGCCCAATAAATTTCTTGCCAAAGTGGCCAGTGACCTCAATAAGCCCAATGGCCAGTATGTAATTACGCCACCTGAAATTGATGCCTTTGTTGAGACCCTTAAGGTCAAGCGTATTTCTGGTGTGGGTAAGGTCACCAATGAAAAACTGCGGCGTCTGGGTATTGAAACCTGCGGTGATTTGCAGCAGTGGCCAGTGCTCCAGTTGGTGGATAAGTTTGGTGTATTTGGTAAGCGTCTCCATGACCTAAGTTTTGGCCGGGACATTCGTGAGGTCAACGCCAATAGCCGCCGCAAGTCACTAAGTGTTGAACGCACCTATTCTGATGATTTGGCCGACCAGGCTGCCTGCCTGAAAAAAATACCAGATCTTCTGCTGGAATTACGCAGTCGACTGCGGCGTGTCGATAGCGATTATCTCGTCACCAAGCAATTAATTAAAATGAAGTTCAGTGATTTTACGAGTACTACGGTAGAGCGGCAGGTGGTGAAGGGTTTGCCAATAGAAAGTTTTGAGGAGTTATGCCTGCAAGCTTGGGAGCGAGGAGGACGTTCCGTTCGTTTATTGGGTATGGGCGTTCGTTTTGTGGATACCCGAGATGAGGGTCGTGCTGTGCAGTTAGATCTATTTAACTAGTCTTTACCCTCCCATACAGCATTAAATGCACTTTTAAGTGCTAACAGTGGACGGGTCTATGTGAATTGGGCGGCTATTTTGATAGAATACTCAATTGAATCAACGACAAGTAATCTTATCGTGACAGTACGTTCTAGCAAAGGCTCAATGCGCGACGAACTTCGGAAAAAAACCGAAGAGTTTCTTAAGCGTGGCGGCGAAATAAAGCAGCACAATCAAGGTGAGACCGGCGAGCCAGCCGACAAGCCTCGCGCTAGATCAGTTTTTGTCAGCGGAGAACCCCGCCAAACCAGAACCTACATCAACGATGTGGTCTCAGCTCTGGATAGCCGCAAGAAGAAAAAGACCCCGCCCAAGCCAGTCAAAGTCAGCAAGCGTCCCAAGAAAAAACTTATCTATGATGATTTTGGTGAGCCGGTACGCGAAGTTTGGACAGACGAGAAAGCTAAACCCAAAGCCCCCTAGGCTTTTATACTAAGCTGTTAGCCTTTTTTGTAAGACTCTTATTTTGCAATGCCTCTCGGTCGCAATGCCTCTCGTTTGCAACATTCTGCAGAAAATTCCTATGTCGGCCTGTTTAGCAAGATTAGCCTCAGGCTCTCGCTTCTGAGGCTATGCTCGCATTTTTAACAGACGCATCTAGGTGATATCTTCCCCTTTCTCTTGCTTGTCAGCATGATAGCTAGATCGTACTAAGGGCCCGCAGGCGGCCTGTTTAAAGCCAATACTCTCAGCATATTCAGTGTACTCAGCAAACTCATCTGGGTGCACAAAACGATCGATAGCTAGGTGCGCTGCAGAGGGCTGCAGATACTGGCCGACTGTCAGCATGTCCACGTCATGGGCGCGCAGGTCATCTAGCGTGCGCAGTAACTCATCTTTGGTTTCACCCAGGCCTACCATTAGTCCAGATTTGGTTTTAACCCCTGGATTGCGCGCCTTGTATTCTTTCAGCAGTTTTAACGACCATTCATAGTTAGCGCCAGGACGTGCTTCGCGATAGAGGCGTGAGATAGTTTCCATATTGTGGTTAAACACATCGGGTGGTGTGGTAGTCAAAATATCCAGTGCGGGTTCCATACGGCCACGGAAATCAGGGACCAGAACTTCGACCTTAAGATTGGGTGATAACACTCTAGCTTCACGAATACAGTCGGCAAAGTGCTGGGCGCCGCCATCGCGGAGGTCATCACGATCTACCGAGGTAATTACGACGTACTTTAAACCCATCTCATGGATGGCATTGGCCAAGTTGGTGGGCTCATTAATATCTAAAGGGTTGGGCTTACCATGGCCAACGTCACAAAATGGGCAGCGTCTGGTGCATATCTCGCCCATAATCATAAAGGTCGCTGTACCGCCGCTAAAACATTCATGAAGGTTAGGGCAGGCCGCTTCTTCGCAGACAGTAGCCATTTTATGGCTGCGCAAAATATCTTTAATTTCCTGTACTTTAGGGGACGCCGATAAACGCACACGCATCCACGGTGGCTTGCGCTGTACATCGACAGTAGGAATAACCTTGACCGGAATCCGCTCTACTTTATCGGCACTGCGTAGCTTTTCGCCCTGCTGTAGGCGGCGTGTGCGTTTCGGCGGTGTTACTGTTTCGATGGTCATAGATTTCCTCTAAATTGTTTCATAGTCAATATAGCCAAGTCCGGCGCATAGTTTAGCGGCCAGAACGGCAGACACCTGGTCAATACCGGGTGGGTTTTCTACTAGATCTGCTAGCTGGGTCATTGAGACGCTCAGGCCGCAGGGGTTAATGCGCTGCCAGGGTGACATATCCATAGCGACATTAAAGTTTAGACCATGGTAACTGCAACCTTTACGAATGCGCAGTCCCAGGGAGGCAATTTTATCCCCGTTGTCGATATATACGCCGGGAGCGTCGCGGCGGGGTGCGGCACTGACTTGCCAATGGCCCAATGTGTCCACCAGAGCCTGCTCAATTAGGGTAACCAGATCGCGAACACCAATTTTCAAGCGCTTGAGATCGATCAGTATGTAGGCCGTTATCTGCCCTGGACCATGGTAGGTCACATGCCCCCCACGGTCGCTCTTAATCACAGGGATATCCCCTGGCAGTAAGATATATTCTTCTTTACCGGCCTGACCCTGAGTAAACACGGGCTTATGTTCTAGAAGCCAAATTTCGTCTGCGGTACTTTTATCACGCTGTTCATTGAAAGCTTTCATGCGATCAAAAGTAACACTGTATTCCTGAAGACCTAGCTGACGAACAATCATGGTTAAAGCACCATCTTAACTCGAGAGTTGGTTTTTAATTCGGCAAAAATGTCTTCCAGCTGAGGTTTCCCCGTTGCAGTAATCACCAGTGTCATAGACTGCCAGCGACCCTTGCTGCTATCGCGAATCGTTATCTTGGTGCGGTCAAACCCCGGTGCATGCGTTTCGATCACCTGATAAATATGGGTATGAAGGTCTGGATGTGCCTCACCCAAAACCTTGATGGGGTAGTCACAGGGAAATTCAATTTTCGGGGCTTCTTCTTCGCTCACAGTGTAGTGCTCAGCTGTTAAGAAATTATTTTTGTGAAAAACAGAACGATCCAATCAACGAATCTAGACATGAAGCCAGCTTCCGCAATATCGCTCTGTGCCACTAGCGGTAAGTCCACCAGCATCTTGCCTTCGAGTGTCACCTGCAGTCTACCCAACTCTTGGCCCGTGTAAACCGGTGCTTCTATCTGTTCATCTACCAGTATATTAGCGGCCAGATTTTTCTGGGATCCACGGGGGAAAGTGAGGGTTACATCATCGGCGATGGCCAAATTTAGGAATTCTTCAGTGCCATACCAAACCTTAGTATTGGACTTGATTAGATCACCCGCGGAATAAATAGTTTTGGTATCAAAATGACGAAAGCCATAGGACAGCAATTTCTGTGATTCTCGAGCACGGGAGGCGTCATCATTGGCACCAAGTACCACTGAAATTAGACGCATACCACTGCGCTTGGCTGAAGCCACTAGGCAGTAGCCTGCGGCATTAGTATGGCCAGTCTTCAAGCCGTCAACACTGGTATCGCGCCATAGCAGGCGGTTGCGATTGGGCTGATTAATATTATTGTGCTTAAAATATTTTTTCGCGTAAATGCTGTAATACTTCGGGTGGTCGCGAATAATAGACTGGGCAATAATCGACAGGTCACGGGCGGTAGACACCATACCTTCTGCAGGCAAGCCGGTCGCGTTCATATAGACAGTGTTGGTCATGCCTAGTAGCTGCGCCTGACGGTTCATAGTGTCGGAAAACGCCATTTCACTGCCGCTGATATGTTCTGCTAGCGCGATGGCAGCATCGTTGCCTGATTGAATAATAACGCCATGCATCAGATCCAGTACAGAGACCTCGGTGCGCGGGCTTAAAAACATAGTGGAGCCATCTGTTTTTGCGCCGCCACGTTCCCAGGCATTGTCACTAATTAACACCTTGCTGGTTTCTTCAAGACGCTCGGCTTCAATTTCATTGGAGACAATGTAGGTGGTCATCATCTTAGCCAGACTTGCCGGAGGAAGTTGCACATCGGCATTGCTTTCTACCAGCACATGGCCGGTTTGCGCATCAATGAGTATCCAGGCTTTAGCGGCCAATTCTGGGGGAGCTGGTACCAACTTTTGCGCCTGAATTGGAGACACTGCCAGCAGACAAAAAGCAATAATCCAAGAGTATAAAGTCCATTTTTTAAACATACAGAAGCCACCGAAAAAGAATTGTTTACGAGCGTCGCAGTTTATCACCTCAAACGCAGTTATGCGCGTCTGAGGCTAGGGGGCTTAACGATTAATTTTAGGGGGTAACTGTGAATCCGGAGATATTGGCAGCCTGCTTAAGGGTGCGTTTAATCAGCCGCAATTCCATTTGATCGGCAATGGGGCCAATCCAAACTTTGAATAGATTGTCACGTTGCTGCACAAGAATAGGCAGTGCGGTGAATCCACGAACTTCTTTTTGTAAAATTTGTGCCGACGCCGCATTATCAAATGCGCCCACCTGCAGGTAAGGGCCTCGGCTAATGATCACAGCGGCCTCAGCGTTGGTTTCTGCCACAGGAATATAGGCTTCTAAAATAGTCGTTTCGGCTTCCGTCATCACGGGTAACTTAACTACAGGTATTGCCGGTAATCGCGCCTGGCTGCCTGAGGGGTCGATGGCCTCAATTAATACCTTGGCGGTGCCTCTGTCGGCAAAGCCGAGTTTCAGGGCGCCAACATAAGACAGGTCAATTAAGCGAGGTCCATGAAAGGGCCCTCGGTCATTTACTCGTACGATAATTGAGCGTTTATTTTCAAGATTAGTCACTCGCACATAGCTTGGAATGGGCAGTGACTTATGGGCGGCGGTCATGGCGTACATGTCATAAATTTCGCCATTGGAGGTTTGGCGGCCATGAAACTTAGTGCCATACCAAGAGGCGATACCCACTTCGCTGTAGTCTTTGTTGCTGGGCAATACAAAATAGGTTTTGCCAAAAACCTCATAGGGGCTTTTATTGCCAGCTCTGGTGATAGGTTCCACTTTAGGGACCGCATTGGCTACGTTTCTGGTGTCGATAGGCTTGCCCGCACCGTCTGAGGGCTCGATTGCGATCGTGGGTATATAACCACAGCTGCTCAGTAGCAATGTCGCGATTACAAAGCCTACTCGAATGATAGAAGGGCGATTAATGGATGCAGCTTTGATAGTTAAACCCTCAACAGTTCTGGTCTGACTCACAGATGCGATTCCTCATAAGTTCACTGAGTTGGTAAACCGCCATGGCATATTTAGTGCGCGGGTTGTAGCGTCCAATCACATAAAAATTATGCAGGCCAATCCAGTATTCGGTACCGTACTTAGCTTTAAAACTCATGGGAAATGCTTTGCTGTCTGGGGCAAATTCTTCGACGGGCTTATAACCCTGAGCAATGAGATCCCCGAGAGTAGCAGTAGGGCGCTTCATTTTATTGAGTCCCTCTTTACTAGGTGTGTTTTCAATATAGGCTCTGGTGGCTACTGGCTGATCTTCTTTCCAACCATGTTTAGTGAAATAGTTGGCCACACTGCCAATAGCATCGGTCGGATTGGTCCAGATATCGGCAAAACCGTCACCGTCATAATCCACGGCATAGTCACGATAGCTGTTGGGCATAAATTGTCCCCAACCCATAGCGCCAGCATAAGACCCTTTTAGTTCGAGGGGATCCTGGTTCTGCTCGCGGGCCAGCAACAGCAAGTTTTCCAGCTGGATGGTAAAAAACCTTTTACGGGATTCGCGCTTTTCGGTGTAGGTGTAATAATCAAAGGCTAGGGTTGTCAGGGCATCAATGACTTTATAGCTGCCTGTGTTGCGACCATAGTTGGTTTCAACGCCAATAATACTCACGATAATGGCGGCATCAACACCGAACTCAAGTTCGGCTTTTTCCAGGGTTGCTCTATTTTCTTTCCAAAACTCAAGGCCGCGATTGGCTCTGGTCTCGGTAACAAATATTTTTCGGTATTCATGCCATGGCTTGGCTTTTTCTGCTGGGCGACTCATTGCTTTAACAATGGATTTCTGGTGCTGGGCATAGGCCAGCCAAGTTAACACTTGCTGACGGTCGAATTGATGGTCGTCGACCATGGTATCCACAAATGCACCGGCTTCGGGATGTTCGGAGTAATCTGCCAATGAGGCTGTTGAAAATACAGAGGCCAAAAATGTTGTGGCGACGAGTGTTGCAGAGAGAAGTGTGGCGCGGCCAGTTAATGTTGTTCTAATAAAATTTTTCAAAGCGTTGTCCTAATCCTTTTGGGCTCGGTGCTAATAGCCATCAGAATACCAAATCCAAGAAACAGAGTCACAATTGCTGTGCCTCCATAGCTAATAAATGGCAAAGGTACACCCACGACAGGCAGTATTCCCGAAACCATACTCATATTGACAAATACATAGGTTAAAAAAGTGAGGGTCAAGCTGCCCGCAATCATCCGCCCAAATTGCGACTGTGAATTCAGAGCAATCATAATGCAGCGGCCAATAAGCAACGCGTAGAGAGTACAGAGAGCCAATACCCCCATTAAGCCAAACTCTTCGGCTAGAACGGCAATAATAAAATCAGTGTGGCTTTCAGGCAGAAAATTTAACTGTGACTGTGTGCCCAGCGTCCAACCTTTGCCACTCCAGCCACCAGATCCGATAGCTGTAGTCGACTGAATAATATTCCAGCCCGCTCCCAGCTTGTCATCTTCTGGCGACAGCAGAGTCAGTACGCGCTGTTTTTGATAGTCGCGCATCACAAATAGCCAGAATGTGGGTATTGCTGCCATGACCAGCAAAAAGGCGCTCAATAGATAACGCTTGCGCAGGCCAGCAAGAAAGATCACAAAAAACCCTGAGGCCAATATTAGTAGTGCTGTCCCCAGATCTGGTTGCCTAACAACAAGAAACACTGGAATAACGGTGATGGCCAATACCATTAAGACATGCCCGAATGCAGGGGGAATGTAGCGTTTGCCGAGATAGGCTGAGACCATCATGGGTACTGCAACTTTCATTAACTCTGAGGGCTGAAAGCGGGTAAATCCAAGATCTAACCAGCGTTGAGCGCCTTTTGCACCGACGCCAAAAAACAGCACAGCCAAGAGGGACATCAGGCCTACGCCATACAATAGAAAAGACCAGCGTTCCCAAAAACGCACAGGAAACTGTGCTACTCCAAACATCACACCAAAGCCCATCAGCATAAGCAGCGCCTGACGTTTAACATAAAACATGTTCTGCCCGCTGGCGCTGTACAGCACGACTAGGCCTGCGCCGCAGAGTAGAATCAACATAACCAGCAGTGGTAGATCTATGTGTAGGGAACGACCGCTTTGTTTGTCACCGCCGGGACTCTGCATACGTCTTACAAAATCATCTCTATGCATTTAGTTCGCAACCCCTGCAGTTTGGTGTGATCCTGCTTTTGATTTCATGTACATGTCCATCACCATGCGAGCAATAGGTGCAGCGGCGGAGCTGCCATGTTCGCCATTTTCAACAATCAAGCCGATGGCAATCTGTGGATCCTCAGCGGGAGCAAAGGCTACAAATAGCGCATGATCCCACTGGCTCTTGTCAATTTTTGAGCTGTCGTACTCTTCTTCAGCGCTAATACTAATGACCTGGGCGGTGCCTGTTTTGCCGGCAATCTTGTAGCTCAGCCCGCGGCTGATGCCTTTGGCTGTGCCTCTTGTCGAATGGACTACGTCGCTCATTGCCTTGTGGATATAGTCCCAGTGCTCTTCACTAATATTCATGGGTGCAGAAATTTCGTCTCTGGCAACCGCGGTGCCATTAATAGACTTAACAATCTTGGGTACAACGGTATCGCCCCTTGAGGCAATGCGCGCTGTCATCACGGCCAGCTGTAATGGTGTCGCCAGCATAAAGCCCTGACCAATACTGGTGTTAATAGTGTCACCATTAAACCAGCTCTGCCCACGAGCACCTTTCTTCCAGGCTCTTGACGGCATAATGCCGGACCGCTCACCGGGCATATCAATGCCGGTAATCTGTCCCAAACCAAATTGTTCGCTGTAGCGAGAGAGCAAGTCGATACCGGTTTTAATGCTCATCTTATAAAAGAAGACGTCACAGGATTCGATAATCGCTTCGGCGAGATCAACGCCTTTACCATGGCCACCGCGCTTAGAGTTATGGTCTCGCCAGGGACGTTCAATACCTTCCATAATAAAATAGCCAGGATCATCAATAACATAATCCATGCTGATGGTTTTGCTATGCAGGCCAATCAATCCGAACAGAGGTTTAATGGTAGACCCCGGAGGGTATTGGCCGCGAATGGTGCGATCAAATAGTGGACGGTCGGGAGAGTTCAGTAGGGAGTCGTAGTTTTTTTGGCTGATGCCAGAAACGAATAGGTTGGGATCATAGCCAGGGGCGCTGACCATAGCCAAAACACCGCCTGTCTTAACATCAATAGCCACCAGGGCGCCGCGCTCACCTTCAAATGCCTTGTGGGCGACACGCTGTAAACGACTGTCTAGGTACAGGGTCAAATTACTGCCTGGTACTGGGTCCCTATTATCCAAAATCCGCATAACTCGCCCACGAGCATTGGTTTCTACATGCTCAGTACCTACCTCGCCGAGTAACTGGGATTCATAGAATTTTTCTAGACCAATCTTGCCAATAGAATCTGTGCCACTGTATTTGATGCCATCAATGGTTTGGCTTTCGCGCTCATTGATACGGCCCACATAACCGATGGCGTGACCAAATAGTTCGCCATCAGGATAAAAACGCATCAGCCGTGCTGATACTTCTGCACCGTCTAACAGGTAGCCATTAACCGCTAAAATCCCTCGCTCTTGCTCGGTGAGATCATATTTTAGTGGTGTCTGTTCGTAGGGCTTACGGCGGGTAAGGCGCTTTTCAAAGCGCTTGATATCGTTGTCTGAAATCTCAATGAGCGAACCGATAGTGCCCAGCAGTTCACTGAGATCATCTGAGCGTTCACGGACGATGGTCAGAATATAAGTGGGGCGATTATCAGCTAGAAGCTCGCCATTGCGGTCATAAATAAGGCCTCGGGACGGCGGGGCCGGGCGCACATGCATGCGATTGTTATCAGCATGCGTAGCAAAATCTTGATACCGCGTGAGCTGCAAATCCACATAGCGGGCGATAACAACTAACCCTAGAACGAATGCTAGAAATATAGCGATCAGCAGGCGACTGACAAAGATTTTGCGTTCGCGGGCAGGATCTGAAAATGCAGCATCATGAATCATTATGGGTTATCCGATCAACTAACTGCGATGATAAGGGTGATTAGCATTTATCGTCCATGCTCGGTATAGCTGTTCCATCAGCACAATGCGCACTAGTGGGTGCGGTAGAGTGAGGTCTGACATTGACCAGCGCATATCTGCCCGCGCCAGGCAATCAGCCGACAACCCATCAGGGCCGCCAATGAGTAAGCTAATATCGCGGCCTTCCATCTGCCAATTCGATAACTGAGCGGCCAATTTCTCGGTGCTCATGGGTTTGCCTAATACATCTAGAGCAACCACAAAGTCTCTCTCGCCCATGGCCTTGAGTAGAGCCTGACTCTCGGCCTCTACGGCTTTGGCAGCAGGCTGGTTTTTACCGCGGCTGCCCAGAGGTATTTCAATCGCCTGAATACGCAATTCCGGCGGCATACGTTTGCCGTATTCGTGGCAGCCCGCTTCAACCCAATCGGGCATCCGCGTGCCAACCGCCAGTATGCGTAGTTTCATCTTTAAGGCTCTACTTATTCGCCATCTGACTGGGCATTTAGCTCATCGTCAGCACTCTGCGGGCGATCGCCAGGGCGCAGTGCCCAGAGTCGCTCTAAATCATAAAATGCGCGGGTTACGGGTAACATTACATGAATGATTACGTCACCAAAGTCGACCAGTATCCACTCAGAAGTATCATCACCTTCAACGCCAATCAAATGGTAGCCGGCTTTCTTGCCTTCAACCGCCACATTGGACGCCAGAGATTTAACCTGACGATTGGAGCTGCCGGTGGCAACGACCATGGTGTCCATCACGTCAGTGAGTTCTCTCACGTCGATGCTGGTGATGTCGATGGCCTTCACTTCTTCAAGGGCGTTTATAACAATGTCGTGCAGGGATTGCGTCATGGCAATTATTTACTCATATAAATGTTGTTGGTGGATATAGTCGACCACTGTGTCAGGGGTCAAAAAACAAATGTTTTCGCCGTTACTTACTTTTTCACGAATGCCGGTTGACGAAATAGCCAGCATGGTTAGCTCACAAAAATATAATTTTCCCTGAGCTGTTTTTTTCATTACCGCCAAATCATCGCAGCGGTGTGTCTTAATCCAGTCGGCTAAGGCACCAGACTCTGGAACCTTATAACCGGGCCGGGACGATACAACTATATGACAGTAATCCTGAATTTTCTGCCAATCATGCCAGCTGTTCAGACCATTGAGCGAATCCATGCCTATGCACAAAAACAGCGGTGTCTCAGGGCCAATCTGCTCGCGAATCAGGCGTACCGTATCGACGCTATAGCTGGGTGCCGGACGCTGCAGCTCAATATCTTCTGCCTGCAAGAGCGTTTGCTCGCCAATGGCGAGCTGCAACATTTTAAGGCGTTGCTCGGCAGTTACCTCAGTTTTATCGCGGTGAGGTGGAAACGCACAGGGCATCATGCGAATACTTTTAACCTGCAACTGTTCCGCAAGCTCAGTGGCTATCCGTAAATGGCCAAAATGGACGGGGTTAAAACTGCCACCAAATAGAGCAATAGACATTATTCGCGTATCTGTCCGTCGCCAAACACGATCCACTTCTGGCTAGTTAAGCCCTCAAGGCCAACCGGGCCTCGCGCGTGAATCTTGTCAGTAGAAATACCGATCTCGGCACCTAGGCCATATTCAAAACCGTCCGCAAAGCGCGTCGAGGCGTTAATGATTACTGAGCTCGAATCTACTTCGGCGATAAAGCGACGGCCGCGGTTAAAGTCTTCTGTAATAATCGCTTCGGTGTGCTGGGAACTGTATTTAGCAATGTGTTCAATTGCTTCATCAATTCCAGCCACTATCTTGATTGATAAAATAGGCGCCAGATATTCTTCGCCCCAATCCTGCTCAGTGGCTTCAATAATCGATTCGATAATATCGCGAGATTTTTCACAGCCGCGCAGTTCAACATTTTTCTCAGCATAAATCTTTGCTAGCTCCGGCAGTATTTTTGGTGCAACAGACTCAGCAATCAGGAGTGACTCCATAGCATTGCAGACACCATAGCGATGAGTCTTGGCATTGTCGGCAATCGCTAGCGCCTTTTTCAGGTCGGCGCGATCATCAATATACACATGGCAGTTGCCGTCTAGATGTTTGATTACGGGCACCCTGGCATCGGCACTAACGCGGGCAATCAAACTCTTGCCGCCGCGAGGCACAATCACGTCCACATGCTCTGTCATGGTAATCAGCTCGCCTACCGCATCGCGATCAGTGGTATTAATTACCTGAACCGCAGTTTCAGGCAGCCCAACATCGGCTAAACCCTGGGCAATACAGGCAGCAATGGCCTGATTGGATAAAATGGCTTCGCTGCCGCCGCGCAAAATAGTAGCGTTGCCAGACTTAAGACAGAGGCTCGCCGCATCGATGGTTACATTGGGGCGAGATTCATAAATAATGCCGATAACACCCAGAGGCACACGCATTTTTCCGAGCTGGATGCCGCTAGGACGGAAACCCATATCGGTGATTGTGCCAATAGGGTCCTGCAATGCAGCCACTTGCTTTAGGCCTTCGATCATGCCGCTAATGCGTTCATCGTTAAGCTCTAGCCGATCTAATAAGGCTGCGTCTAGGCCATTGTTACGACCATTTTCCATGTCTATAGTATTTGCTGCCAACAGGTTATGGCGCCCGTCATCAAGCCTAGTGGCAATGGCCAGCAGTGCATTATTTTTAATGGCAGTACCTGCGCGCGCAAGCACCCGAGAAGACTTGCGGGCGGCAATGCCGAGGTCCTGCATATAAGCTTTAATATCCATAGATAAATCTTAACTTTGCGCCAAGCGTAATTGGTTACAATCAAGGTTATAAAAAAGCGCCATTATACGGGCTGCAACGGCATAATTCCCTATTTTCAGTGGTATCCAGCCAATTTCCCTTAGGTGAACGTATAAAAACTCCAAATATTGCAAAAGGATGCCAATGTGCAGGCCATTATTTCGCTGCTAAGTGCCCATAAAGACTGGTTTGTACTGACCGGTGCAGGCGTTAGTGCTGCATCTGGCGTGCCTACCTATCGCAATAGCGATGGGATCTGGCAGCGTAAACCGCCAGTGACTCATCAGGAATTTATGGCAGAACAGAGCTCAAGGCGGCGTTTTTGGTCACGCAATATGGTGGGTTGGCGTTTTATGATCGATGCCCAGCCCAATTCCGCGCATCTGGCGCTGGTTAAGTTGCAGCAGTTGGGGCTGGTCTCCTGTTTGGTAACACAGAATGTTGATGGTCTTCATCAGCGCGCTGGCAGCAAGGCTGTGATAGACCTCCACGGTCGGGTCGACAGTGTTTCCTGTATGGCTTGCGGACACAAATACTCAAGGGCATCGCTACAAACCTGGCTGGAGACGCAGAATCCTGAATACGCTTTACTGGCCGGTGGCATAGCGCCAGACGGTGATGCAGATATCGATCATCTTGATTATTCTGAGATGCAGGTGCCTGACTGCGAGCACTGCGGCGGCATACTTAAACCAGATGCGGTCTTTTATGGAGACTCAGTCCCTAAAGATAGGCTGTTGTTGGCCGAGCAGAAATTGCGGCAAGCGAATGGCTTGGTGGTGGCAGGCTCGTCATTGATGACCTATTCGGGGTACCGTTTTTGTCTCTGGGCACAGCAGCAAGGCAAACCTATTCTGCTGCTTAATGAAGGCAAAACAAGAGCAGATGACATCGCGACACTTAAAATAGGCGGCAGCTGTGCAGAGGTGTTGCAGAGTTGGTTAGCTGCTGAGGGTTAACCCGCAGCAGCCTTTGGGCCTACTATTTCTTTTAGTTAGTATTTCGTTGACGTTTTGAGCCTTACAAATACTTACTAACAATCTCGGCCAGTGCTTCAAGATGGGCAGGATCATCATTCAAGCAGGGAATATAGTGGAATGTCTCCCCGCCATGCTCAATAAAACTCTCGCGAGCTTCCATATTGATCTCTTCGATAGTTTCAAGACAGTCAGACGAAAAGCCTGGGCAAATAACTGCCACATGTTTCACTCCATCCCCAGGCATAGCCTCAAGGGTTTTGTCTGTGTAAGGCTGCAGCCAGGGCTCACGACCAAAGCGAGACTGGAAGGTAGTCATCACCTGATCTTCATCTAAGCCCATACGCTCTCGCACCAGACGAGTCGTTTGATGGCAGAAGCAGTGATAGGGGTCACCCTTATTGAGATATCTCTGGGGGGTGCCGTGGTATGAAAACATCAACTTATCAGGCTGACCATGCTCAGCAATATGCTTGCGAATAGTGCCGCACAGAGCATCAATATAAAGCTCAGACTGCTGATAGCCACCAATGAAATGTAACTCAGGTACCCAGCGAGTTTTAGTAAAGGTCTGGGCTACCGCATCGAAAGTAGACCCTGTAGTTGCACCGGAATACTGGGGATAGAGGGGCAGGACGGTAATATCACGTACATTCTTAGCCGTTAACTCAGCAATCGCCGATTCCATAGAGGGGTTGCCATAACGCATGCCCAATACCACAGGCACGTCATCATTGAATTTTTTGTCGAGAATTTTCTTAACACCAGCAACCTGGGCCTTGCTGTGCACCATTAGGGGTGAGCCCCCTTCAGACCACACGCTGGCATATAGCTTGGCTGACCGACGCGGGCGAATGCGTAAAATAACGAGGTTGAGAATCATCCACCATAGCAGCCGAGGAACCTCAACAACACGGGGGTCGCTTAGAAACTCTTTGAGGTAGCGGCGCAACTCAGCAGTTTTGGGGGCATCTGGCGTACCTAGATTACACAGCAACACACCTCGGCGCGGTGAAGGACCTTTGTGGTCGTATTCTGTTTGGCCTTGGTACTTCATGGAGTTGCTCCTAAAACTGGGTGATGGCGCTTAATGGCGAGACGATACTGCAAGAGAACCGAATCGCCAAATCTAATTGCCTGCTGGATGCGATGATATACGCTAAGAAGGGCGCCATGGATGGTTTTAGGGGCTGGCGGTTATCTACATAGATGCTGAGAGCCTCCCGGTTTAACAACAGCCAAGCGAGTGCTTCAGCCGAGGGCTCTCAAGTAAGGTGCTTTCAAATTAGGTGCTCTCAAATCAAGTGCTCTCTATTTGAGGAATGCACTATTCGGTGGAGGGGTGAATGCTAATTATTAAAAGCTGTTAGCTCAGACAAACTTCTTCGCAAGCCCTAACACCACACCAGCAAAGGCTTCACCATTGGCCGCAATCTGACTAATTTTTGTGTTTCTGTCACTTGCCGACTGGACTATTTTTAATAGCTTTCCCAGAGCTTCTACGTCAGCGGGTTCGGGCAGTAGCTCTTTAACCTCAGCGTCTGTCATAGTGGTTAATGAGGATATCTTAGAGGCGAGTAAATCGTCTGTGGCATTGGCGCTACGATCAGCGGCATCTCCCACGGCAGTGTCGAATTGATCCCAGTCTATAGTCATAGCTATCTTCCTTGTATTTGCGTCAATGTGATTGGCAATTGCTTAAATAGAGGCTTTTAACTCTTTCAGTTTGCGTTTATATTTTTCAGCGGCGGCTACCTTGTCTTCAATATTATTGGCGCTATCAAGTAGGTCGCCAACAATACTGTCCGTGCTATCGATAATCTGTGTCACCTCGTCGCTACTGACGCCGACCATTGCCAGATAACGATCACGGTTTTCCACTACTTCGGCCGCCGAGAGTAATAGGCTGGTAATACTATTATTGATGGATTTAGCCTGGCTGTAGTCGGCGCTTATTTTGCTGGCGATCTGTTGCTCAAGATCTTCCAACGGCTTAATCATCTGCAACCGTTTGTCATTGATCTTTTGCTGCAGTGTGGGACTGGTTCTAAGAATAAATTGCAGTCGATCCTCCTTGCTGCCACTGGCGACTATTTGATCCCATACGCTGGCAATGGCAGGTTCAGAGAAAAATTGTTTAGCAAATTCTGGTACCCACCTTTCTTGGATGAAGGTATCCACATCCTCTTTTTTTCGATCAAAGAAACGTTCTAAAAGCATTAGGTGGGACTGTTCTATTTTTGCAATTCTATTACCTAATTCGGTAGACAGTTCTGGTGCTTCTGGGGGAATGGATACGCAGGCGGTCATAAGCAGCATGCTGGCAATAATGACGAGTTTTTTAGAGTTGCTAATTAGCTTCATAGTGGGGGCCTCGTTCCTTAAGATAATTAGTTGCGATTGCGCGCGATAATTAAAAGTTTCTTGCGGTAGGTAGCAATGGAGTGGTCTGTAAGGACTTTTTTGAAAGGCAGTTTTTTAACATACAGAGCTATGATTCGGTACCACCAGCTTACAGAATAGAGAAGTTTAACGCCGCTATAGTCCGATGTTTTACAGTTAGTCATATAGCGCATATTGCCAACATGCAGATAACCCTTAAAGCGCTGCAAAATAAAACTCTGAATGCCTTTACCTACATTTGGAATTAACCGAAAACCCCAGCCTACTATTGAAATAAGTTCGTCACTGGGAGGAAGCATGGTCACGCAATCCGCAGCATTAACGACTCTATAAATGGGGGCCTTGATGGTCGAACCCCATATCTCATCGCCTACCCGTGGCGATCCATAGGTGTAACAGGCGGCAATCCCCCCCAGCGGATGGGTCAATTTTTTAGCGCCGATGGTAGCGAGAGCGCCGCCTAGACTATGGCCAGTTATATATAGGGGGATATTTTTAAGGTCATCTTGATGGAGGCGATTTTGAATGTCTAATCCAACCTCATTGTAGGCATCATTAAACCCTGAATGGATATTTCCGCCGCTTGGGCAGGCGCTGATAATGGCTTTGGCATCTGCCTTTATGTCTTTGATACTTGTGGCTTCGGTGCCCCTAAAGGCGAGAATGGCCATATCTTTATTGGCGACAATAATAGCTTGAGTGCCATTGCGATCGTATTTTTCGATCAAATCAAAGCTGAGTAATGTGAGATTGGCCGTTAAATCCTGCTCCTCTTTTTCCGGGTCGTAGGCCAGGGTATCAATAAGGGTTACCAGGGTCGATTGGCGCTTTGCATCGATTAATTTTTTAATTTTATCAATAAAATAGGCTTTGTTTTTGTGGTCAGGAAATAATGGATTAAAGCGAATATAAGCCAACTCTGAAAGGCAGGCCATTAACCAGCTGGTCCTGTCGCTATAAGCTTTACGATAGCTGGGCAGCTGTTTACCGAGCAAGGTCTTGATGGTATCCACATCTGTTTGTGATTGCGCAAGTAGCTCCGCCATGTTTTTCTCCAGTCCATTGTGAGTTGTTTATTCCCTTGGGCTTTCCATCCTGTTCAATTAAGAATAGTGCTGTCTTTGGCTGCTATAACAAATATAGGTTGAATATTTGCTTTTGAAAGTACAGCTGCTAGTTTCAGAACCTCGCTTAGACCGGCTTCTCTCGAAGAGTTCTTGTCAAAGAGCCCTTGTTAAAGAGCACTGCTATAAAGTGCCTCGATCTCTTCCCGCTGAATGCAGAGATACGCCAACGTCTGTGCCTCAGAGCTGTGCCCGTAGGCCTGGGTTAAAAGTACGATGGGTCTATGAAAGGTTTTGCGTTGATGGTAGCCCCAAGTTTTACGCAGTGTGTGGGAGCCAAAATTACCCCGTAATCCCGCCTTACTGCACCAGGCTTTGACCATACTGGTGACAGTGACGCTATTGAGTGCAAGCTTGGTTTTGGCGGAGATAAACAGTGGTGCATCTGGGCGCACATCTGGATGTACTTCTAGCCAATTCTGAATGGCTTCAATTGCAGTGGCATTGAGTGTAATAGAACGATATTTTTTATTTTTACTCTGCTTTAAATCCAGCCTGTCTTGGGTTTTTAAATAGTCCACCTGACCTACTTTAATCGACACTAGCTCGTTGGCCCTATAGGCCGTATTGATCCCGAGAGTAAACAGGCATAGGTCTCTAGGCTTATTGGCTAGCTGCTGCTTTATACGTTTGATGGCGCTGAGCTCCGTGATCGGATTTACCTTAATCGACGAGCCGCGTTTGGGATGATTTGGGTTGCGAGATTGATTTTCATTTGGCTGCATATCTAAACCTTAATTCATGGAAAGTTTAATACAGCGCTAGGCTAAAACGTATCTAACTAGTTGATATTTATACATTATTCCTTTAATTGCAATCTTAACTTCTATGTAAAAGTTAGCATAATAAGGAGCCCAAAGCATAGCAACGGGAGGGCAGGGGTTCAACCCTAAAAGCCATAAAAATAAACCAACACAACGCCTAATAGCCGCGCTTTAGCAGCCAAAACCTAACTTTTACATATAAGTTGCAATACGGATTTTACGGCTTCTGTGATGGCGTTTTGAATTATTCCCAGTCGTTACCGGAAACCATTTAGTAAGGAATCATGCAGGCCGATCGCCTGTGCTGAAAAACACTTATTAAAGGGTTTTGGTATGGCGTTTTTACGAATGATAACTTGCCTGTTGATGTTGGTTGGATGCAATGAACCGGATGACTCTGTATGGAGGGAGCGTCACTCTGACTTGACTATTCCTCTACCTCCAGAGAATGCAAAAATCGTTGATGAGCGCACTGTTGAAGAGCCTGTCTTGGAGGGTGCTTTGGATAACTTAGAACAAACTCCCATAACGATATCTAGTTCATTTACCCACGAGGCGACGCTACAAAATGGCGCTCGCCTTTTTTCTTTATCATCCGCTTCATTCAAAAATACCCGGCTTCAAAGTGCCAGTCACTCCGAGTTGGGCCATGCTATCCGCGCAGAGAAGGTGCCTAATTTGTCCTGGAAGAAAGTTGCTTTTGATGGTTCTGGCGACGCTAAATAGGCCTTTATGAGTATTCGGTTATACAGACTACAGGTATAACTTAGGCTTCAAGGTGTTTTGATCTACTCCTAATTAGCCATTTTCTTTCGATTTGTTCGGACATAAATCAAGCGCTTAGGTAAACTAGCGCGCTTTTAACGGATTCCTGCTGAAAGTGTATTTTGCCAGTGGGTATAAGTTCAGGTCCAAACTAAGGTTTTTAGGGTATGTCAGACAGTAATTTTGTCAAAGAAATCAACAAGAGACGCACCTTTGCGATCATCTCTCACCCAGATGCGGGTAAAACCACGATCACGGAGAAACTGTTGCTGTTAGGCAACCTGATTCAGGTGGCGGGCACGGTAAAGGGTCGCAAGAGTGATCGCCATGCGACCTCCGACTGGATGGCCATGGAGAAAGAGCGGGGTATTTCGGTTACCTCGTCGGTGATGCAATTCCCCTACAACGATTGCATGGTCAATCTACTGGACACGCCAGGTCACGAAGATTTCTCTGAAGACACCTATCGCACGCTAACCGCTGTGGATTCATCATTAATGGTAATTGATGGCGCCAAAGGTGTGGAAGCACGAACTATTAAGCTAATGGATGTATGCCGTTTGCGGGATACGCCCATCCTGGCTTTTGTAAACAAGATGGATCGGGATATTCGCGATCCTATCGACCTGCTTGATGAAATTGAAAGCGTACTCAAGATTAAAGCGGCACCGATTAACTGGCCTATTGGCATGGGTCGTGAGTTTCGTGGGGTCTACAACTTCTATACCGATACTATTCATGTCTATGTCCAGGGTAAGGGGCATACCTTATCGGATGATATCCAGATTAAAGGCCTAGAGTCTCCAGAGGCCCGAGAAGCGCTGGGAGCCTATGTGGATGATGTACTTGAAGAATTAGAGCTAGTGAAGGGCGCGACCAATCTGTTTGATATGGATGAATTTCTGTCTGGGCAGCTAGCACCGGTATTTTTCGGCACGGCCATGGGCAACTTTGGTATTCGCGAGATGCTTAATGACTTTGTGCGCTGGGCTCCCGAGCCTCAACCGCGCCAGACCCTAGACCGGGAAGTAGTGGCTAGCGAAGCTAATTTTAGTGGCTTTGTGTTTAAGATACAGGCCAACATGGATCCTAAACACCGGGATCGCATCGCCTTTTTACGTATTTGCTCGGGTAAATACACCAAAGGTATGAAGATGAAACATGTGCGCACCGGCAAAGATATGCGTGTCTCCGATGCCTTTAGCTTTAAAGCGGGTGAACGAATCTCTGTAGAAGAGGCGGTGGCTGGCGATATTATTGGCCTACACAATCATGGCTCTATTCAGATTGGCGATACCTTTACTGATGGTGAAGCACTCAAGTTCAGTGGTATTCCTCACTTTGCACCGGAATTATTCAAGCGTATTCGCTTAAAAGACCCTTTAAAAGCCAAGCAGCTACAAAACGGCATTCGTCAGCTATCAGAAGAGGGTAGCACTCAGGTGTTCTTCCCCTTCCGCAATAATGACGTGATTGTGGGCGCGGTGGGTCAGCTGCAGTTTGATGTTGTGGCCTATCGTCTTCGCGAAGAATACGGCGTAGATGCTATGTATGAGGCAGTTAATGTTCATGCCGCTCGCTGGACCGAATGCGACGATCGCAAAATACTCGAGGCATTCAGAAATAAGGCTGAAGATAATCTGGCATTGGATGGCGGTGGTCATTTGACCTATCTGGCACCCACTCGGGTTAATTTGTCGCTGGCGACAGAACGGCATCCCGAGATAGCCTTTCGAGCAACAAGAGAGCACTAGCGTTTGTGAACATTGATTAAGCAATAACAACAAGAACTCTTATAAGAGGCAAGGCATGAGTAAAACGATAGTTCCCGTATCCCAAGACCAGTGTCCCGAGCATTTGCGAACTAATCGCAGTGCACTTACGCGTTGGTTTGGTCGTACCTTTTATCGTAGCGTTATTGGCTGGAGCCTTGAAGGCTCAATTGCAGACGCCGAACGGTTACTGATTGTGGCCGCACCCCACACCAGTAACTGGGATTTTGTGTATGGCATAACTGCCGTATTAGGTATCAATGCCCGTGTGCGCTGGCTGGGAAAACATACAATTTTCTTCCCTGGTTTTGCTTGGTTTATGCGCTGGCTGGGCGGTATCCCCGTCAATCGCGACAAGCCTGAGGCGGTAATGGGCTACGTTAATGAGGTGGTTAAAAAAGATAAAGGCGTGATTATTGTGGTGGCCCCTGAGGGTACCCGTAAAAAATCAAAGAAGTGGAAAACGGGCTTTTTACGTATCGCCAAAGAGAACAACTGCAAGATTCAAATGGGTGCATTAGACTTCCCTAATAAGCGTATTGTATTGGGCGATATGTTTGAGCCCACCGGTGATAATGAAGCTGATGTGGCCGCCATTATTGAATACTACGGTCAGTTTAAAGGCAGATATCCCGATCAATTTTAATTAAGTTAGTATGTGCTTACTTATATGGAAATAGCTTTAAATACTCAGGTTCTTCTTATTGGCGTGGCTTTTTTTGCGGGCCTTATTTCGTCGATTGCCGGCTCTGGCGGTATTCTTACATTACCCGCTCTACTCTGGGCTGGGTTACCACCATTAAACGCATTGGCCACCAATAAGGTGCAAAGCTCACTGGGTACTCTTTCTTCGGCCTGGAATTTCTTCCGTAAAGGTCATCTTGATATTAAGCCGCTTTACGGTGCCGTTGCTATGGCGGTACTGGGGTCTGTAGCGGGCACTTTTCTGGTACAGAGTCTCGACGGTGCAACCTTGACCAAACTCATTCCTTTTTTGCTGTTAGCCATTGCGTTGTATTTTTTATTCTCTCCTAAGGTTAGTGAAGCAGATCACCCACAGAAAATAAGCCAGCGATGGTTTGCCTGCACCGCAGCTCTGGGTATGGGGTTTTATGGGGGATTTTTTGGTCCGGGCATGGGTTCGATTATGCCGTTTTTGTTTGTCTGGTTACTGGGCCATAATCTCGTTAAGGCAACCGCAGAAACCAAGTTGATGATCTTGGCGGTCAATGGCACCTCGGCACTTATATTTGTATTTAGCGGCTATGTGATTTGGCAGCTGGCCATAGGTATGTCAGTGGCTCAGGTAATAGGTGCACGATTGGGTTCTAATCTTGTTATGAAGCGTGGGGCGGGTTTTGTGCAGCCGATTATCACGGTGATTACATTGTTAATGGCGCTTAAGTTACTGTTCTTTCCCTAATCGGAGGCATGCTCGTGAATTTTATTATTACCGTTGCTCTGACCTTTGTTGTAGTGATGTTGGCGCTATTGGTTTTTCGCTATGTGGGACTGCCGATTTACCGTGTTGAAGCGATTAATATTCAACGCCTGTTAGAATCTGTGCTGGCAGAAACCGCCAGCACCACGGATTGGGATGTTTTTGTGGGTATGCCCATTCGACAGAGCCCAGAGCTGGATAAAATCCGGATTCAATGTGCTATGTTAGAGGTCAGTGAAATGACTGCAGAGCATGGGCTGGTGAGGTTTTCCCCCGCCGGTCGTCGAGAGTTACGGCAAATACTCAATCAGCTAAGTACCTTAGAATAGGTACCTTAGAATAAGCACCATAGAATAGGCACTTTTAATGAAGTGCTTTTATCGCAGTAACAATTAGAGGTAGACCCAATGACCGAGAACACATCTTCTATTGCCCGATTTTTGGTGGTTTTTGCCGCCTTTGTAATTGTTGTGTCTGGGTTAAAAATGGCGGGACCGCTCCTGGTGCCATTTTTATTGGCGGTGTTTATCGCCATGATTGTTTCTCCAGTACTGGCTTGGTTAAAAAGCTTCCGCATCCCCAGTGGTGTGGCGATTGTGCTGGTAGTCATGCTGATCTTATTGGTAGGCCTGATTCTGGCCGCGGTGATTGGCTCATCACTCACCGACTTTCGTCAGGATATTCCCATTTACTCCGACAAACTGTCGGCCATGAGCACAGGCGTGCAGCAGTGGTTAATGGTGCGTGGCGTCGAGATAGATGCTCAGCAATGGCAGAGTAGCTTTGATCCTGGTGCCGTAATGAAGCTGGTCGGCAGTACTCTGGCCTCGTTTGGCAATGTTATGACCAATGCAGTAATGATTCTGCTGACGGTAATTTTTATTCTTGCAGAGAATATGGGGTTTGGTGAGAAGCTGCGCCTAGCTCGAGGTAACGATGTCTCGCAGGCATGGTTAGCCAAGTTCTCTGACAGTGTGCACAGCTATTTGGCGATTAAGGCGGCTATTAGCTTGCTCACAGGCCTGATTATTTTTATCTGGCTGTGGATTCTCGGTGTCGATTACGCGATTTTATGGGGTTTACTTGCCTTTTTACTTAACTTTATCCCCACGGTAGGCTCGTTTATTGCGGCTGTTCCCGCTGTGCTGTTGGCATTGGTACAGCTCGGCGTTTTACATGCAGGCCTTACTCTGGGCGGCTTTGTGGTCGTTAATCTGGTGATGGGTAACGCGATTGAGCCGCGCTGGATGGGTAGAGGATTGAACCTCTCACCACTGGTCGTGTTTGTATCATTGGTACTCTGGGGCTGGGTACTAGGCCCTGTGGGGATGCTCCTGTCTATTCCCCTGACTATTATGATTAAAATTGCCCTGGAAAATCAGCCAGAATCTCGTTGGATTAGTATTATGCTGGGCGGCGCACCAGAACCTGAGCCTGATCTTGAACTTGAAGCTCCAGTGGTAGAAACCGAAAGCTAGGCGCCCTCTGTTTCTAGCAAGTAATAGCCTCTGTAAATAACACAAAACCCCTCAATTTAGGCGCTATATTTAGTCAATATTACGTTGAACTAGCCGCCTCGCCTCATTCTTCCTGTGAATAGCATCACAGATTACCTCCGACTCAGTTGGTACCATCCTGCGACTTACTCGCTTTAAGTTGGGCAGTTGTTGGCTGGAACAGCTATAAATTAAATTTATTACAACTTTTACTAAATTTTTTTACAACGGACGTAAGGCTACGCAATGAATTCCTGTTTAAGAACTCGGGTTTGCAAAGGATTCACCCTGATCGAATTAATGATCACGATCTCCATACTGGGCATTCTGCTCGGTGTAGGTCTGCCATCATTTGTCACCTTTATCAACAACAATAAAATCACCTCAGAAGCCAATGACTTAATTTATAGCTTTCATATGGCGCGCAGTGAAGCCATCAAGCGTGGTACCGAGGTGCGTATCGCCTCGATGAACGGCACTAGCTGGGCTGATGGCTGGAAGGTGGTAGCTGACCTCAATGGGGATACTGATTACATTGATGCCGGCGACATTATTATGCAGTGGGACCCTCTTGACGGTGGAAGCGCATTGACCGTTGTAGCAACCAATGCAACTAGCAGTGTCTATGTCTCGTTTAATGCCAGAGGCGGGATGATTCCCAATAACGCTTCCTTTATATTTACGCTCACCCCAAGCGATTGCGATACCGTTGCCTCACGGATTATTTCTATTACTCCGACAGGCCGCGCCAACATTGATCATGGAGATTGCAGCTGATGATTATTAACAGACGCGGCCGCCGCTCTCATCAAACCGGTGTGACCATGATCGAGGTCCTCGTCGCTATTTTAGTGTCGGTGATTGGGCTCTTCAGTGTGATGAAGCTGCAGCTTACCGCTGTGACCAATACCCATAGTTCACTGTCTAGAAGCCAGGCCGCGATTATTGCCAGCGGTATGGTTGATCAGTTGCGGGCTAACTCAACTGCTGCTGTGGCGGGTAGTTACGACCTTACATTAACGGGTTCGGTTCCTACGAGTGGGGGCCTTGAGGTTGCCGATCTGACCCAGTGGCGGGCCGACTTAGCAGCTACCTTGCCCGCTGGTACAGGCTCAGTGAACTGCGTGTCTGCAACGACGATCTGTACCTTAGTCGTACAGTGGGATGATAGTCGTGGTTTGTCTGGTGGCACCACACAGCAATTCTCGTTAGTCGTGAGGTTGCAATGATGAGAAAACAGTCAGGCTTTAGTATGGTTGAGTTGTTAGTCGCCATGGTCATTCAATTTATTCTGCTCGCCGGAATGGTGTATGTTTATTCGAGTAGCAGAATGATGTTTACGGTTAATGAACAAATGTCGCGGGTTCAGGAAAATGGACGATACCTCACCGATGTTCTGCTCTATGATATTCGCATGGCGGGCTACTCAGGCTGCCGCAGCCTGAGTGAAATTATCCCTAATATTATTGCCAATTCCCCACCCACTTTTGCCAGTCTGACCGATGGCATTAGCGTGTTCGAAAATGGTACGGGTTGGACTAATCCAACAGCCTTTACGAGAGTTGCGGGTACGGATGTAATTACTCTTCAATCTACTCAGGGCAGTGGAGTTAGTTTAAGCGGCAATATGACGGCCGATAATGCCAATATTCAAATTAGCAGTAATCCTGATGGGTTGGTTGCTAACGATCTAATTTTGATCTCGGATTGCTCTCGTGCCGATCTCTTCCGTGCCTCATCGGTCTCTAGTAGCGGCTCTGTCACCATTGCCCATGCTAACAATGTAAATACCGACAACAAACTCTCCAAAGCCTATGGAGACGACGCACAGATTATGTCGTTTGATGCCCATACGTACTTTATTGGCACCGGCGCTAACGGTGAACCGGGGTTTTATCAGCATTCATTTAATTCAAATACTGCCACACTTTTAGCGGAAGGTGTCGAAAGCTTACAGCTGTTGCTGGCGGAAGATACCAGCGACGATCAGGAGCCAGACGTCTATGTGAACGCCACTGCTGTTATTGATTGGGAAGCGGTCATTGGTGTGCGTGTGGGTCTGCTTATGCGTTCAGAGAGTAATGTGGCAACTGAAGTCAGAGCTTTTACCTTTAACGGCGCCAATGCCAATACCGGCAATGACACCAGAGTTCGCAAAGCGTTTTGGAGCTATGCCGCCATGCGTAATCAGATTAATTAGGAGAAGTATGAATTCCATTAAACAACAGGGTGCCGTGCTGGTATCAGTGATGATTTACATGCTGGTGCTATCGATGCTTGGAATATCTTCCATGCGCGGTGCTGCGATGGAGGAGAGAATGGCCTCCAATGAATGGGAGCATTCTCGGGCCTTTCAGGCAGCAGAATCTGTCATACAGGACGCTGGTGTCTGGTTTCTTTTTCAGCCAGATCTAATTGAGCCGACTACCGATGGTTCAAGCGGCGTATGGCCGACAGGCACAGTGGCCAATGCTGTGGTGGATTCTAGCTTTGACTGGTCAACTAATGGGGTTAATTACGGCGACGACTCAGGTAACAGCACAACATTATTTGGTGACCTTATCGCGTCGCCGCAATATGTCATTGAGGAGGCGGGTTTTGAACCTGCAGACAATGATCCAGATACATTGGCTAAAAAGACCGGCGTCTTTTATTACACCGTATCGGCAGTGGGTTATGGCCGCTCAGCGGGATCTCGTTCGGTCCTCCAGGTCACTTTGGAAAAACATAATAATTGAGGCAGGGAAGTCATGACAACAGGACGTTTTTATAAACAAATTATCGCCCAGGCATTTTTCGCGACAGCGATTATTGGTTTTGCTATGCCAGCATTCAGCGCAGAGCATGATTTAAGTGATACGCCACTTTTTACCCTCGCGGGTGTGGATCCTAATATCGTTTTAACCATGGACGATTCGGGGAGTATGGCCTGGTCGTTTATGCCTACCAGCATAGGTGGCGATCGTTCTACTAAAAGAGCAAAATCCTCAGCCTTTAATAAAATTTATTACGACAGAGATGTGCTCTACGAACCTCCTGTTAATGAAAACGGCGTTAGCCTTGGCCATGCCTCTTTTTCGACGGCCTGGGATGATGGCTTTAATAAAGCTGGGGGTAGTACCTGTACTGTAAATCTCGCCGCCAATTACAGACCCAGCTGGGGTGGAATTAATCATAATCACTGTGGTTCTTCAGATCCTTCGGATGGGTTTTATAATATTTATTCTTCGAGTAGTTCCGAGCCTGCGTATTACTATGTAATAGATAACAGTCTTTCAAACTGTGATAGCACAGTCACCGATGATGACTGCTATAGCAAAGTTATTGTGAGTACCACCTCTGGCAGCGGTGTTACCGAGAGCACTGATGAAAGACAAAATTTTGCCAACTGGTATTCATATTATCGAAAACGTGTCTATGTCACTAAGAGTGCAGCAGCATTAGCCTTTGATCGTTTTAATGAGAATATCCGTGTTGGTTATCAGCGTATTAATAATAACTCTCTAACCGGCGTACTGCCATTTTCTGGCACCCGCCGAGAAAACTTTTTTGATTGGTTATTGGCACTACCTGCCAGTGGAGGAACACCTCTGCATCGGGCCATGGATAATGCAGGCACCTATTTTGAAGACGATTTGCCTTATCGTGATGACCCTTCAGATTCCAGTTCTACTGAACGGTCTTGCCGACAAAACTTCCATATTATGATGACCGATGGGGAGTGGAACAGTATCCCCAGTGGGTTCAATGTGGGCAATGTTGATAACAGTACCCATACATTGCCTGCAAATGATTATGGCATCACAGGTTATCCAGTATTGCACCCATACCAAGATGGTAATTCCAACTACCTAGCTGATGTAGCCTATAAATATTGGTACCGAGATCTGCGTTCCAGTCGCACTAATAATGTACCTATTAATGTCGATGATCTGTCGTCCGATGTCGACGGCGATGGCGATGCGGACAATAACGATATTTTTTGGAATCCAGCAAACGATCCAGCCAATTGGCAGCATATGGTCAACTTTATGATTGGTCTAGGTGTATCAGGTGAGCGTGATTTTCCTGGTGATTATGATGAACTCCTCAATGGCAACCTTAGCTGGCCATCGGCCGGTGGAGGTAATGACGAGGCGAAAGTTGACGATCTTTGGCACTCGGCGATTAATTCGCGAGGAGCCTATCTTTCTGCACAAAACCCTGAAGAGCTTGTGAGCGCATTTACCGATGTTATCAACAGTGTGTTAGATCGCACAGGTTCATTTGCAACAGCGGCCCTTAACTCAGGGACTATCTCTTCGGACACTGCATTGTTCTTTGCCCGTTTTACCACCAATGACTGGACCGGTAATTTAGTCGCACAGCCAATCTCTGATGGTACTAACTGTGGCCCTGTGCCACTGGGTAGTATTTGTGAGTCAGCATGGGATGCGGGCTGTCGGTTGACTGGAGGCTTCTGTCCTGAACTAGGCAGGAGAGTGGGTAAAATAAGACCCAATGACAGAGTGATTATCACCCGTAATAGTGATGGCGGGCCAGTTCCCTTTCGCTGGACCTCGGCATTGGATGCAACGCGTAAGGCGTCGTTAAAACAACCCAATAATAACCGTGGTAGCGCACGACTAAATTACCTGCGTGGTGCCAGAGGTCAGGAAGTGGCAAAAGGTAACGGTGGTGAATTTCGCAATAGAAAATCAGTACTTGGCGATATCATTTCATCCATTCCAACCTATGTTGGTCCCCCCGCGCGGTTCTATTTTTCCTCAACTGATTTCACCGAGGGTGCTAGCTATGCGGCCTTTAAAGCCACCTATAGCAGTCGCGATCCAATGGTTTATGTGGGCTCCAATGGCGGCATGCTACACGGTATAAAAACCGCGGATGGACGGGAAAAACTCGCTTACGTTCCCGCTGCCGTGTTCGATAACCTATGGCAGCTTTCACTCACTGATTACAGCCATCGCAATTTTGTAGATGGCCCTATTGGTGAAAACGATGTGTATTATGACGGGGCTTGGCATAGCTTATTAGTGTCTGGTTTAGGTACAGGAGGGCAGGGTTATTTTGCTCTAGATATTACCGACCCAACCTTATTCTCTGAAGCCAATGCCACCTCTATCGCCCGTTGGGAATTTACTGACAGCGATGATGCCGATCTGGGCTATACATTCTCTAAACCTTCTCTGGTGCGTTTAGCCAATGGTAAATGGGGTGTGATTGTTGGCAATGGCCTCAATGCCACTGAAGCTGACGGCAATGCTAGCAGCTCAGGCAATGGCGTAATTTTTATTCTAGATGCCGAAGATGGAAGTCTTATTGCCAAGCTTGATACCAAGCAGGGAACTGCTGATGACCCTAAAGGGCTGTCTCGTCCCAATGGCATTATTGGTACATCGGTTGTGGATGAAGACGGCGACTTTATTGTTGACCGCCTCTATGCCGGTGATCTGTTTGGCAATGTTTGGGCATTCGACCTATCTAGCAGCAATCCCAGTCAATGGGCCTCTGCCTATGGTTCGGCTAACAATCCGGATCCTCTCTTTGTAGCCATAGCTAATAGTATCGAACAGCCAATCACCTCCGACCTCAAAGTGAAGAGCCATCCGTCACAAGAGGGCTTTATGGTTTATTTTGGCACTGGTAAATATTTGGGAAAAAGTGACTTAACTGACCAGAGCCAACAGACCTTCTATGCCATCTGGGATCGTATGGGCACTAACTCTGATGGCTTTACTCGCTCAAGATTACTGGAGCAAACCATTACAGAATACGCAACAGCCTCCACAGATTTACGTGGTCGGGTGGTTAGCGAATACCCCATTGTTTGGGATGATGGAAGCTCCCCCCAAGGTGCTGAGGAAAAGCTTGGTTGGTATATAGATTTACCTGAAGCCGGTGAGCGTGTGCATCAAGCACCCACTCTACGAGATGGACGGGTGATTTTTGTCACTGTAACGCCTGCTAATGATCCCTGTGCCGGTGAAGGTACCAGCTGGCTAATGGAAGTTGATGGCACTACAGGTGGCCGCCTAAACGAATCAGTATTCGATTTTAATAAAGACCGCGTCTTTAACGACCAAGACATGATTAATGTGGGCGATACAGACGGTGATGGAGAAGATGACTATATCCATGGTTCAGGTATCCAGCGTAAAAATGCCGGCATACTTTCACGCCCTGGCATTATTAATCATCCCGATGGTCGCACCGAATCTAAATATGTAACTACATCGAAGGGTAAGGTCGAATCTATTTTGGAAGACTCTGGTCGCAATCGCCATACGCCATGGAGAGAAATTCGTTAATGGTATACCTAATAGGAATAGTGAGATGAACATGATCAAAAATACAGTAACCCTTATGTTGGGTTTGGCTATTTGCCTACTAACAAGTCTGGCTATGGCTGCGGACCAAAAAATAGATCCAACATGGAAAACGGTGAAAACAACTATCGACTTTGTCGATCCGAAAGGTCGTCTCATCGTGGTGGGCGATCGTGAGTTTAAGGTGCCTTTCAATACCCCTATTTATGATGTTGGTGATAAGCCTATTGCCCTATCCAATTTACGAGTGGGTAATCCTATCTGGGTATATCTAGATAGCAGCCGAGCTAACATTAAACGGATTAATAAACTCAAATAAAATCAATGGGATAGAAATGAATTATTCTAATAGCAGCAGAAATAATAGCCCAGGATTTAGCCTTATAGAGCTAATGATTGTAGTGGCGATTATTGGCATTATTAGCGCGGTTGCCTACCCTAGTTACACCGCGTATGCGACCGAAGCTAGACGCACCGACGCACAGGCAGTATTAATGGAAGCCTCGCAATTTATGGAGCGTTTTTATACTGAAAATAATCGCTATGACGTGGATACTGGCGGCACCGCTGTTGCCCTTCCTGTAGCCCTAAGGGAGGCGCCTAGAGATACTGGCGCCAAGGCTTACGATATTACCGTGGCAGCCGCATCAGCGACCTACACCCTTACAGCCACGCCTAAAAATGTGCAGGCAGGTGACGGGTTCGTCCAGCTTACCAATACCTTTGCCAAGGGCTGGGACAGTGATAATAGTGGTGCATTGTCTACCGCCGAGCAAAGCTGGAGCGATCACTAATTAAATAAGCGCATAGGGCCGCGCAGGGTCGCCAAATCTCACCTATTATTAGTACAGGTTATAGGGAAATTAACTGTACATAAAAGGGTGAAAATGAAATTCAAACCAACCATTACTATCGTGGCGCTACTATCAGTGGCGCTCAATATTGGCCTGCTTGCGCATATTATCTCTAGCTCGAACAATGCTGAGTCAGAGGTTCAGACTGATACAGCGCAGATGGGGTTGCCTTCTAGTAGCCCGCATCAGGCAAACTACAAAAAGCTTCTAAGCAAAGGTCTCAGTGACTATCAGGCTAAAAGCCTTATTCTGGATGCTCTTGGAGCCCAGCCATTTAGCACAGCGCCTGATAAAGCCAATTATTGGACGCCCAGTGCCGCGAATATCAGAGTTGAGCGGATTCAATCTAGGCTAGATTCCCAGCGCAAGATCCGAATCTCCCTGGTGGAAATTTTTGGCGAGACGGCAAAGACTGACTTGGCATTTAGTCAGCTGTTTCAGCCGCTTGCCCAGAGATTACATTTTTTGTCATCCGACCAGCAAATCGCAGTGCAAGAGCAGCGGGTAAGCGCCGAGATAAATACCTTAAAGAGGTCTCAGTCTGGCAACTATGACGGTGAACAGGTACGCGTCAATGTTAGCGATCTATTGCCAGCAGAGGCAGCCTTTGAATACGGCGTGCGATATTCCACTAAAGCCGAACAGCTACGTCATGCAGATATAGACTTTAGCGAAGAATTATTTCGGAACACCTTTAAAGTGGTGGCGGTAACATCCAATGCACTAGGTAAACGGCAGCAGGGCGGTTCAGCGATAATTCAGCAGCGTTCAGAGCTTAGGGCTCTTCTTGGCCAAGATGACGCCACCAAGGTAATGGCTGCTCTCGATAGCCGCTTTGCCAATATGAGCAAGAAAGGGCGCTTTCAGGGGCTTACCCAAGACCAGCTGTACTTTGTGTATCAAATTATTGCTGACAGTGAAGCCCAAATGATTCAGGGCTATCACCTCAGGCAGACTAATCAAAATGCAGGTATCAAATTGATTCGCGAGGCCTCAGCAACGCGTAACACTAAGTTGGCCAGTTACCTAGGTGAAGAAGTTGCTGGTCTGCTTATGAAAGCATTTACCGGTAATGATTCGAATGAGAGATTGCCAGTAGATGTGGTGCAGCGATATTAGAGCGAGTGTAGACGGTTTTTATAAATGTGCTTTTTAATCCTAAGTGGCGACCTTTAATAGTTGGACATTGAAACGGCGCTCGCTGCTTTTAATGGTATGAGTCTTATCTAACTTAACTCATTTAACAGTTCTTTTACCTTTAGTTTCATCTTGAGAAAGCACTGATCCAGCCAGAGATTTTACCTGAGCGTCAGTGAGTTTTTCCCCTCGTAAAGCGCGTGATGCAAGTTCTGACATAGCATCTGAGGATTCTTTATGGGCTTTTTTAGTCATGTTGATTTCCTTATCGAAATGGTGATCATACTGCTCACCTTGGTTGGTTAGTTGAATTCCCTCCCTTCTAAGAAGGCTAGCATAGAATATTACTCGCCATTAATTTTTTTCATGAGCCTGTTCTCAGAATCAAAAAAGCCCCAGCAATCAACTTAGGCTTAAAATAGGCTTCTACTCTCCCAGCAACCTTCGAAAGCGGTTTTGGATAAATTAGCTGGGTTTTGATTGAGAGATAATTAGATTACAGGCGACACCAAAGCCCGCTAGACCGAGCACATTAATGAGTACACCAAATATCCTGAAATAATTTGATGGCCAGAGTTCGGCAGCCCCTGTGAAAGCCGTATACAGGGCTATTAGGCAGCCCAGAGCTAAAACCCCAGTTGCGGTGGTATAAAGCCAGCGCACTCGGTTGACGGTCAATACAAGGGTTAATCCTAGGGCGAGCATAATTACAACAATGGTTATTGAAGCAGAGTTCCCCAATGGCGGCTGACCGATGCTTATTAAGCCTACTCCAATAAGATTCCACATAACGGACATGCCGATATATGAAAGCTGAATTGCTAGCGCGGCGATAAGTAGTTTTGAGGTTTTTTGGTTAGTCATACCTTGGCTCTATCTAACAATCGCAACGTCGAGTAGTTGGCTGGCATCATCCAGACCTCCAGCATTGACAACATTGCTGTACCCAAGCTGCTCCATTATTAGTTTGGCCTGGCCAGATCTATTACCGCTTCGGCAATAAAGATAAACCTGCTGTTCCTTGTCGGAAACCAGAGTGTCTATGGCGTCCCCTACCAGCTCTAACTGCAGGCGTTGAGCTGTTGCCAGATGCCCAGCGTTCCATTCCTCTATCGTTCTTACATCAATAATCACAGTCTCGCCTCTCTGTGCCCAAGCTGTTGATGCAAGGGCGGTTAATATTAGTAGTATTGGGGCCACAAGCAGTGCTGGCAATAATCCTTTCATGTTATTCCACTCTTCGCATGTTACGGGTTAAATCGATCAATAAAGCCCTTAAATGCAGCAATAAACTGGGGTCGTGGTGTCTCCATAAAAGCCGCATGATCACCGCCAGAAATAACCACCCAGCTTTTGTCTGCGGTCTTAAGACGAGTAAATAGCTTGGCCTGCAAGTTTGTAGGCGCAATAGGATCGAACTCCCCCTGCATCAGCAACACCGGTAGAGCAATATTGTTTGGATCTATGGATAAAAACTCTGACTCTCTGCGCCAGTCAACGCGCACTGGGTCGGCGGTGAGTGATGCTTTGACATAAGTATCAATAGCCTTTTGGCTAATACTCCCAGGCACAATAAAATCACTGGCGGCAGCGGCGGCTGTATTGATGCGTCTCTCCAGCATATTGGCGCTGGGAATACTTTGTGCGTCTAGGTCCAGCCAGAAACCAAATAGCGTCAAGCTAGCCATGTTAGCTGAATTTTTCTGACTAGCTAACAAAGAGATTACTGAACCATATGACCAGCCAAAAATATGAACCGGGCTATTATTGTGGCGTTCAGATATCCAACGCACCACATTAACGACATCATTGGCGGCCTTGACCGGTGAGAGCCATTGGGAACTGTCTCTCGGTGTTTCTCCGTAGCCACGCAGATCAACTGCATAGGTACTGTAACCCTGGTCAAGCATCCCATCCATCAAGGAAAGGTCTTCGTCGTCTACCTGCAAGTCAAAGTCAGGGAGGCCACTCCAGGTTCTACCGTGGACGAAAAGGATTACGCCCTTTGTCTTAGCCTGAGACTTCTCCCACAGCGCCATTGGGTGACCGTCAGAAATAACGTTATGTCTTATAGGGCTCGAGCTTTCAGCTAGTGCACTCTGGGAGCCTGCCGAAAATCCAATCAGCGCCATTATTAGAGTAAGGATGATTTTAGTAAGGTAACGCATTGGTATAGATCCATCTCTGGGTGATAAAGCTGCGCCGCCAATAATCTAGTGAGGCAGCATATCTGAATAACTCTATAGTCAAACTGAGGCTTAAACAAGGGCTGCTATTACAAGCCGATGAACTACGGCATGGGCCGAGCTGTGCCTGCTTGCTACACAAGGGATATACATTAAAAGATATTTGCAGGGGCAACAGACATAGCTAACCCAAACTCGGAATCATCTGATAGAGGTAGCATATTGGTTCTATTATTTAATCTATTCAGAGATACATAAATAGTTATACACTGGGTCCGCTGCGCAAAGCAGTAAAAACTAATAATAACTAATAAGGGGAACACTATGGAATCAGAAATTTGGGCATCATTTCAAGCGTCACGGGGAGCTAACGCAACTCTATTTATAGGTATAGTTATTGCGATCTGGGTTGCAGCCCGATTCGCGAGTGTATTGGTTGAAAAAGATGCACCTGTGCTGGGTAGAGTATTGTCTTCAATCTTTTCCCTGTCAGTGCTGTTATTCGGTTGGAATATGACGACAAATATAATGAACCAGTGGACTGTTCATGCAAATGCGCTTGGTGGTCTTGGTGAAAATGCCAGCGAAATTGCTAAGGGGTTTACAGCTACCTATGGTGGTGAATACGCAACAATGCCAGATCCTATTGGGATAGCATTTTTGGTGTCGGGCTTCCTGATTGCATTTCTCCCTTTATGGGTTAAGGCTAAAAAGTAATTGAATCAAAATTACTGTTATCGGAAAGGCCTATTCGATTAAAGGGCCTTTTCTTTATCCCGCGTGTATTGAGCGCTTTTAAACATTGGCTAATAATAACCCTTGGGCATAAAGTCTCCCACGCGAATACTTAAATAGAGAGATAAGAATCTATTTTTATAATAAAAAAAGAGGCGTGATTAAAATGATAAACCGAACTTTAGTTTTACTTGGTGGATTGCTTGTTTCGAGCGTAATCAGTGCTGGTCATCATGAGGAAGCACAGACGCTAGCGCCAGTCGCTTCAGCAGGTCAGGTTGTTGTGGTGTATGAATTGCCATGCGAAAACGTTGAAGCAGGTCTGGCAACACTTAAAGGCTTGATAGCGTATGAAGTCGGCGCTTCACCGATTGCTTACTCATCGTCTCCTGGCATAATTGGCGATGCAATGATCGGGGCAATTGATCTCCACCAGTCGATTTCGTCTATGGAGTCAGCTTTAGCTTGGCAAGAAAGCGACGCTAAATGGAAGGCAATGCAGTCTAAATCAATGGAAGCCTGTGGTGTAAACGTTGAAGATATCACGGCAACCACTATATTGGCGAAGTAAGCTAGCATCTAAAGCCTAGAGAGCCTGTGAACTAATATACCCGTGTTAGTTTATGTGCACTACCGAAAAGGCCTGTCTAATTGACAGGCCTTTTTTCATCTTGCGTCACTTTAAGTTCGTTCTAACGCTACTTGGAGCAAAATTAAAGGTAGTGACTCTATTTTATTAACGCTATTGAGTTAGTCGGCTTGGCCTTTGGTCCTAAAGCAAGATAAGGATTTTGCTCTTGGATCGCACCTGGGTGAACAACGGAAATAGTAATTTGACTACTGCTCTCACCACCAAAGAATCCAGGTTGCTTAGTTTTCATTATCTCAATAGTGGCATATCGACCATCTTTGGTATAAATCAATACAATCTCTTCTGCGACGGTTGAAGATATGAGTACCCATCCAGTCTGCAAAGTAGATTCACTATAAAAAATCAGATTTGATGCAGGGCTAACGGGCGAGTTAAGAACAATTCGGCCTGCAATACCTGATCCAGTGCCAAGTATCACCGTTGGCTCTTTTTGAATGTCGGCAATATCAGGAAGCGGCATATCCGCCAATAGATAGTTGATTATTTTACGTGACTCTTCCTGATAAGAATCGTCGCCAGATAACAGCTGACAACCCGATAGAATAATTCCTGTAAGTACGATGCTTGCTATTTTTATTATTTTTTTCATCTTATTTACCCCTGAAGCTATAGGCTAGCACAGGTGTTTTTATATGAATGAATAGAAATACACCCCTAACGCCCCAAGAAATAAAATCAGCGTGAGTCCACCTAACCCTTCTATATCTATTTCTAGGATCCAAAAAAAACTAGCGTTAACTAAGGCTTCTTGCAGTTTGGCGCCTTACCAAATAGGAACTAAGCGGTCTCGGACTAAATGCGCAGCATTTTGGGCGCATTCGTTTACGAAGGCGGGGTGAAGCTCCGAGCGCTTTAGCGCGAGTCCATCTAACCGTTCGATATCTCCCTTATAGAACCAAAAAACCCCCAGCTTTCGCTGAGGGTCTTTATATT
>Ga0307998_1000069_pt1 | contig 57493 bp, 63 predicted proteins | sample Davwhametageno37_FD_203147 | JGI IMG/M metagenome (GOLD analysis project Ga0307998, IMG submission 203147) | Marine microbial communities from Davis Island wharf, Antarctic Ocean - #37 | ecosystem: Environmental > Aquatic > Marine > Unclassified | place: Antarctic Ocean: Davis Island wharf... | reverse complement strand
GCAAAACCGACTATTGATTTCATTTTAGCTAAAGGAGGAACTTGCGTTCTTTTGTCTCATCTTGGAAGACCAAAAGCAAATGATCCAAAGCTCTCCATGCAAAATATTGTGGAAACGGTATCGAATGTTTTAAATAAGCAAGTTGAATTTTGCTCAGATACAGTAGGTGAGAAAGCCGAGGCTCAAATTGAAGCATTGCAACAAGGATCTGTTATATTAATGGAAAATTTACGTTTTTATAAAGAAGAAACCCAAGGCGACATTTCTTTTTCAAAGCAACTTTCTCGACTAGGATCTATTTATGTTAATGATGCGTTTGGAACAGCTCATCGAGCACATGCTTCAACTACTATTATAGCACAGTTTTTTAAAAATAGGAAATGTTTTGGACTCCTTTTAGAAAAAGAGGTTCTGGCAATAGAAAAGGTAATGAAAAAAGGTGAAAAGCCAGTATTAGCAATATTAGGTGGCGCTAAAGTTTCTTCTAAAATAACTATTATAGATAGTCTCTTGGACAAAATAGATCATTTAATTATTGGAGGAGGAATGGTATATACATTCACAAAGGCTATGGGTGGTAAAGTAGGGAACTCTATTTGTGAACCCGATTTTTGTGATTATGCACTAGGACTAATAGAAAAAGCGAAAGCAAAAGGGGTTCAAATTCACCTTCCTGTTGATGTAATTGCTGGGGATTATTTCAGTAATGATGCATCAAGACAGACCTTTAATGTAATGGAAATTCCTGATGGCTGGGAAGCCATGGATGCTGGACCAAAAAGCCAACTATTATTTCATGAATTGATTTTAAAATGTAAGACGATTCTATGGAATGGACCACTTGGTGTATTTGAATTTTCAAATTTTGCTAAAGGAACAATTGCAGCAGGCCAGTCAGTTGGGAAAGCAACAAAACAGGGATCCTTTTCGTTGGTGGGAGGAGGAGACTCTGTTGCAGCAGTAAAGCAGTTTGGTCTAGAATCTGAAATGAGCTACATTAGCACTGGTGGTGGCGCTATGCTTGAAAGCCTAGAAGGGAAAACCTTACCAGGAATAGAGGCGTTAGTTTAATTTTAATAACCAGAAACTCCTTAAAGTTTTATTCGGATTTTTAACCTTAAAAGAACTTTAGATTTAATTAAAGAAGAAAGAGATGAAAAAGAGTTGTTTTTTATTAATTATCCTATTAACCTTTTCTTGTAACGATAATCCCAACATTTCAGACGCTTTTGTTCCACAATCTAGTGGAAAAATAAATCACGTAACTGTTGTAATGCCCGAAAAAGACTGGAATAACTTATTGGGAGAGCAAGTGCGAAATTCTATGGAACTTATCTTTGAGGGTTTGCCTCTCGATGAACCTCAATATTCTTTGGTGTATATGAATCCAAAAGCATTTTCAGGTTTTGCAAGACAAAACAGAAATATTCTTTTGTTTCAAAAAGACACTCTAGTGGGGCTTCAATTGTTAAAAAATAAATACGCGCGGCCTCAAATTTTAGCTAAAATAAATGGCCCAGACGCCGAGGTCCAGGGGTTTTATTTAGAAGAAAATGTAGCTTTGATTCGCCAAACTATTGCTGAAAACGAACGAATAGAAAAGCTGAGGAGAATTAAAAAATCACCTACCACGGAAAAGACTCTTTCTAGGCAGCTCGGAATATCATTGATTTATCCGTCAGCATATAAAACAGTAAAAGACACCACAAACTTTGTTTGGGTTCAGAAACCCATCAGAAAAGGACACCTAAACATTATTGCATATAATTTACCTGAAAATGTTCTTAAAGGAAAGTTTAATGAACGCATCTTAAATATTCGGGACTCAATAGGAAAACTCTATGTTCCCGGAAGGCTTAAAGGGAGTTATTTAATAACAGAAAGAGCTTTTAAGCCATATTTTTATAAAACAAAACTGAACGGAAAAATGAGCTATTTAACCAAGGGCACTTGGGAAGTGGCAAATGACTTTATGGCAGGACCTTTTGTGAATTATATGATTCATGACACAGACCAAAAAAAGTGGATCGTGTTAGAGGGATTTGTGTTTGCACCATCAATCAGCAAGCGAGAATATATGTTTGAGTTAAACACAATTATCAGCACTTTTAAGAAAGAAAACTAGTCTTTTTTATCTTCATCTACTTTAGGAACTTCATCCTCCTCTTTGGTTGCGTTTTTAAACTCTTTGATTCCGTTTCCTAATCCTTTCATAAGCTCAGGAATTTTACGCCCTCCAAAAAGTAAAAGCACAACAGCGATTATAAGAATTATCTGTGGTCCTCCAATCATACCTAAAAATGTTATAACCAACGTCATTGTTGTGTAATTTACAACAAATGTACAGAAATATTTATTTAAAATTACATCAAAAAACAAACACAAAGGATTCTACAATTAAGGATTCTGTATCTTTGTCTATAACTTATGGACGAACAGGTAAAAAAAGAAAGATCAATCTTTAAAAAACTAAGGGATCCCTATAGGATGGTTATCATCAACGAGGAAACTTTTGAAGAACAAATACATTTCAGAGTTTCCCGTCTTCGAGTAATCTTGCTTTTCATAATTGTTTTTACATTTTTTGGAACAGGTGTTCTTATGTCAATTGCATATACTCCCTTAAAAGAATATATTCCAGGATATGACTCTTCTGAACTTCGTCAAAAAGCAATTCAAAATCTTTTTAAAACGGACTCTTTGATAGAGAAGTACAATCAAAACATTCAATATCTAAACGCAGTTCGCGCTGTATTATCTGAAGAAGTAACCTTTCAAGATCCGGAACTTTCGGAAAAAGCCCTTGAAAATGACCCTAATCAAAACATAAACGAAACGCCCGTAGTTCCAGAAGACTCTCTCCTTAGGGCATTTGTTACACAACAAGACAAATACAACCCTAATGAATCAGGAAAAACCAAATTAAATGCTCTCTTGTTAGCCCCTGCACAAGGGCCAATCTCTCAAGACTTTAGTATTGAGGAAAAACACTATGCCGTTGATATTGTTTTGAAAGAAAACACACCTATCAAAGCCATTGCTGACGGGACAGTTATCTTTGCGGAATGGACAGCGCAAACAGGACACGTAATTCTTTTAGAACACTCTTTCGGTCTTCTATCGGTTTACAAACACAATGCTGCACTTAGCAAAAACCAAGGAGAATCTGTATTAGCTGGAGAAGTTATTGCTGCTGCGGGAAATACTGGAGAGTTTTCTACTGGATTCCATTTACATTTTGAATTGTGGATAGATGGCTACCCAATGAATCCAAACAATTTTTTTAATTTTTCAAACTGATGCTGAAATTAATTGGAGCAAAAATCTTTGCAGCCTACGTTCACCAAAAAAATAAAAAATGGATAAACAATCCTTTTGAAGCACAACAAGAAGTGTTCAAATTACTCCTCCAGGAAGGCATAAAAACCCGTTTTGGGAAAGAACATAGTTTTGAGAAAATCCTAACCCCTGATCAGTTTTCTTTAGGGGTACCGGTTCGCGACTATGAGGATTTAAAACCCTACATAGATTCTGTTTTGGAAGGGGAAGCTAATGTTCTTTGGCCAGGAAGACCACTCTATTATGCAAAGTCTAGCGGAACAACTTCAGGCGCAAAATATATTCCTATTTCTAAAGAATCTATGCCACAGCATATTCGAGGAGCTCGTGAAGCGCTTTTAAATTATATTCATAAAACAGGAAAAGCTTCAGCCGTAATAGGGAAACTTATTTTTTTACAAGGCAGTCCAGTATTAGAAGACAAAAAAGGAGTCGCTCTTGGGCGTCTTTCAGGAATTGTAGCTCACTATGTACCAAGGTATTTATTAAAAAACCGTCTCCCCAGTTGGGACACAAATTGTATTGAAGATTGGGAAACTAAAGTTGATGCAATTGTTTCCGAAACGGCAAATGAAGATATGACTATCATTGGAGGAATCCCTTCATGGGTACAAATGTATTTTGAACGACTTACCCTAAAAACAGGGAAAGTAGTTGGAGATTTATTTCCCAACTTTTCTCTTTTTGTTTACGGAGGGGTCAACTTTGACCCTTATAGGCCCATTTTCAAAAAACTTATTGGCAAAACCCTTGATAGTATTGAATTTTATCCAGCTTCTGAAGGTTTTTTTGCTTTTCAAGATGATCAGAATGATCGCGGCTTATTACTTTTATTAAATCACGGAATTTATTACGAATTCATAAAAGCAGACACTTTTTTGGACAAAAACTCAGAAACGCTTTCTTTATTAAGCGTAATAACAGGCGTAAATTATGTTATGATTATTTCAACTACCGCAGGATTATGGCGATATAACATTGGCGATACGATTCAATTTACTAGCCTTAAGCCTTATCGAGTTATTGTGAGCGGTAGAATTAAACATTTTATTTCTACTTTTGGAGAACACGTTATTGTTAGCGAAGTAGAACAAGCGCTCCAGCAAGTAGTTTCTAGATCAAAAGAAGAAATCTTGATTCGAGAATTTACCGTTGCCCCACAAATTTCCCCCAGAGAAGGACTGCCTTTTCACGAGTGGTTTATTGAATTTGACGCTCCGCCCGAAGACCTTGATCAATTTGCTTTTGACGTTGACAAAGCGATGATTAATAAAAACATATACTATAAAGATTTAATTGTAGGGAAAATTTTAAGATCTCTTGTTATTAGACCGGTTGCAAAAGGGGGCTTTAAAAGCTATATGAAAAGCATAGGAAAGTTAGGGGGCCAAAACAAAGTGCCGCGAGTTTCAGACAACCGAAAGATTGCAGATCAACTCGGTTCACTACTTGACTTAAAGACTATGAAGTCATGAAAGCAGGTCGAGTCACCCTAGTTTGTAATGTTAAAAATACTTTCGTAATGAAGGATGTAGAACTCTTAGAAAGCATGGGGTATTTCGTTTATTTAATTCATTCTCCCCCCTATAGAGATCCAGTTCGTTTTTTGTTTAACCGATTAAGGGAGTTGATTCTGATCAGTTACTATTTGCCTCAATCAGAGGCTTTATTTAGTTGGTTTAACGATTATCATAGTTTTATTCCCATTAGTCTTGCAAGGTTTCTAGGCAAATCATCAATTATCATCGTAGGAGGTTATGACGCGGTGGCAAACACTACTTTAAAACATGGTATTTTTTTAAGAAACAATTTAAGACAGTCTATAGCAAGGAGCAATTATCTCAAAGCAAATGAGATATGGGTAGTACATAAAAGCCTTGCAGATGGATGCCCAAATGCGGAGCAAGAGTCTTCCACCAAGTCAGGAATAAAAAAGTTTATTCCCAATTTAAAAACACCCATATTAGAAGTTCCAACAGCGTATGATTCTAATTTTTGGAAATCGAAAAACTCTAAAAATAAAAAAACAATAATCACTGTAGCTAACATTACCGACATAAGAACCTTCAAAATAAAAGGCATTTCTACGTTTATTCAATTAGCGAAAATACTCCCTGATTTTAAATTCACTTTAGCTGGAATCCAAAATAAACTTTCTGTTTATGATTCTCTTCCTAAAAATTTAACTCTTTTAGGTAAACAGACTAGAGATCAGCTAAAAGATCTCTACGGGACACATAGCTATTATTTTCAAGGATCAAAAATTGAAGGACTACCAAATGTATTATGTGAAGCAATGCTTTGTAAATGCGTTCCTATCGGTAGAAGAGTATTTGGAATTCCGGACGCAATCGGAAATACGGGTTTGCTTTTTGATTCAAAAGAAAGTTTGGAAAAAATAACGAGCTTTTTGAGGGATAACAACAATAAGCGGGGTTTAATGGCTAGAGAACAAATTATTGAAAACTACCCTATAAAAAGAAGACGAAATGCATTTGAGAAAGTCTTGATTCACAGTAAAGAGTGATGTTTTAGTATATAAAAATTATTTCCCAATTCGAAAATACTTACCCTATTTTTAATGGGGTATATTTAAAATAAATAGTGTAAAACCAAAACCAATGAAAGGTCAAAAGGGTAACCAGATATAAAAACAAGTAGCTCACCAATATTCCAAATTCACACAACATCCTTGAGATTAAAGAAGGGGGTACTGAATCCAATTTGATTATGATACAAAAGAAAAAGTCTCAATCTAAAATTAACAGAAAAAGACTTTTATATACTAAATAATGACTTTGTAAGCCTTATGTCTAAAACACCATCTATATTGTCTTATCCAAATTCAAATAATTTGGGTGATTTTATCCAAAGCTTGGCAGCTAAACAGGTTTTAAATAAAGCAAATATTTTAGAGATTGACCGAGACGAATTACATAAATATAAAGGGGAAAAAGCAGCATTAGTAATGAATGGATGGTTTATGGAAAAACCAGAGAACTGGCCCCCCTCTGAAAATATTGATCCTATATTTCTTTCATTTCACCTTAATCCAACAGCAGAAAAAGAAATGTTGAGCGATAAAGGGATCAAGTATTTTAAAAAGAACCAACCCATCGGCTGTAGAGATCAATACACTCAAAAACTTTTAACTAGACATGGGATTGAGACCTATTTTTCGGCATGCCTAACTCTTTGTTTAAATCGCGAGAATTTTGTTTCTAAAAACACAATTCGGGAAGGTATCCACGTCATAAGCCCACTGGAAAGATTAAACCCAAATAGTGAAGAAGTTCCCAAAGGGTTTTTTAGGCAGTTAGTTCAAAAAACAAAAAGGCCAATTAAACGCAAACAGTTTCAATCTGCAATAAAAAAACTTGATGTTTTTTTACAAAATCAAAACGAAAAAGTATACCACAGCTCTCAGCTTATTAAAACAAAAGATTTTAATGTAAAAGAGCGTATTGAAAAAGCAAAACTTCAACTAAAGAATATTGCAAAGGCAAAGCTTGTAATTACATCACGAATTCACACTGCTCTTCCAGCTGTGGCTTTTGGGACACCAGTTTTATTCTTATCTGATGGGTTAGAACATCCTAATCAAAAAAGCAGATTAGACGGCATGGAGCAATTTTTCCCTATAATTAACTCTAAGAATCTAAGTGAATGGAAAACTAAATTTCCAATACCTTATCAAGCACACCTTCCTTTTGTAGAACACTTTGAAAATCAAATTATTCACTTTTTAAAAGAATAAATTAATCATAAAGCGGGATGCCTTTTTAGATGTTATCTTTGTAAAAAATTTATAAATGAATGTATTGGTAATTGGCGCTGGAGGGAGAGAACACACACTTTGCTGGAAGCTTAAACAAAGCAAAAACTGTGACACGCTTTTTGCCGCACCAGGAAACGCAGGAACCGCAAACTGTGCTATTAACCTTGCCATAGAGTGCAACGACTTTGAGGGTATTAAAGAGGCAGTAATCAGCTATAATATTCGTTTGGTAATTGTAGGGCCAGAAGAACCACTAGTAAATGGGATTCACGACTTTTTTTTAAATGATAATTACCTTGCAAAAGTTGGAGTGATCGGACCCGAAAAACTGGCAGCAACCCTTGAGGGAAGCAAAGCATTTGCCAAAGAGTTTATGACACGGCACAATATTCCGACCGCAGCCTATGCAGAATTTACATCAGAAACCATTTTAGAGGGAGAGCTCTTCTTAGAAAAGAATACGTCTCCTTATGTTCTTAAAGCAGATGGCCTGGCAGCAGGAAAAGGTGTTTTAATCATAGAGGATTTAGAAACCGCTAAATTGGAATTACGCAAAATGCTTTTAGAAAATAAATTTGGAGCCGCTTCTAGTAAAGTTGTTATTGAAGAGTTTTTAGAAGGAATTGAACTTTCTTGTTTTATCTTAACCGATGGGACATCTTATTTGACACTCCCCATGGCAAAAGATTATAAGCGAATAGGCGAGGGAGACAAAGGCTTAAACACAGGAGGGATGGGGGCCGTTTCACCAGTTCCTTTTGTAACAGAAGAGTTTAAAGAAAAAATAGAAAAAAGAATTATAAAGCCAACTATTGAGGGATTAAAAAAAGACAGAATACCTTATAAGGGATTTGTTTTTATTGGACTAATTAAAGTTGGAGAAGATCCCAAGGTGATTGAATATAATGTCCGCTTGGGTGACCCTGAAACGGAGGTGGTGATACCTCGAATTAAAAATGATTTATTAGCTCTTTTTCAAGCGGTACACGAAGAGCGCCTAGGCGAGATTAGTCTTGAAATTGATTCATCTACTGCAGCAACAATTGTAGCAGTATCAGCAGGGTATCCAGAAGCGTATGAAAAAGAAAAAGAAATTTCAGGACTAGACCAAGTAAAAGACAAAATTATTTTTCATGCAGGGACTATCAAAAAAGGGAATAAAGTTTTAACTTATGGAGGGCGTGTTCTTGCCGTTACCTCTTTTGGAGACGAACCCAAAGAAGCAATCAGAAAGTCTTATGAAACTTTAAATAAAATTTCATTTAAAGGAATTAATTTCAGGAAGGATATAGGGTTTGACCTATAAAAAAGAATGTGCAGAAGGATCTTTATTTTCTTCCCCTTTTTTGTCAAACAGATTAAGCTGAAGGATCCAATATATTAGTGCAGAAAAACCAATAAGCAAAAACAACCAATTTACAGTATTTGCAACGAACCAACTAGAAAGTTCAATTTGACGCAACTGATTATAAGGCAAAAATAAAGTTTCTTCAAACAACCAAGCGATCCCTTCAAAAAAGTTTTTCATCAATAGTGTATTACTTATCTTACAAATTTAAAGGAAACAATTATGTTAAACAACCTTTTTCGCAAAACTTACTTTAGTTCATTTTTTATTGGAGCAATATTTATTTTTATTGCCGTTTATTTCATTCATATCCACAATACCTTAATTGATGCCTTAACAAAATCAGCCTATATTCTTTTGACAATAGTAGGGCTGCTTTTTTTAGAAAATAAATACCGTTCTCTTGGAATTCAACAAATTCATATTTTAAGCTTTTCGCTTACGTTGTTATATTTACCCAGTCAGGAGATAAGTTATATAGCTCTTTTTTTGATGTCCTGTTTGTTGCTTGCTTATCATAATACAGTTCGTTTAAAAAAATCAAAATCAACCGTTAAGGCCCTTTTTAATTTAAGCTTTATAATAACAGGTATAAGTTTTTTTGAACCCCTTTTAGCATTTTTATTTATAACTCCACTTTTATCATTTACCAATCCAAAGCATCAAAACATAAAACATCTCATTGCTTTTATTTTATCTATAATAAGCTTTTTTATGATATTTTATTCGGTTGTTTTTGCATTTAAAATTCAGTATGTTTTTCCATGGCAAAATATAGAGAAATTTCGAGAATTCAAGGTTTTTAAAGCTGAAGGCCTTCTTTGGGGAGGATTTGTTTTATTTGTGTTGTTTTCATCACTCAGAGTGAAGTCAAAAGAATATTTGAAAGGACTAGAAACAGGCAATTATTTTTGGTTATTTTTTATTATTGTAGGGTTTATTACAGGTTTTATTGAAATAGAAAGCAACTTTAAACGATGGGGTCTTTTGTATTTACCATTAGCATACCTTCTGGGAATTATTCTCCATTACATGTCAAGAAGAGTTAAAAGTTTAGTGATAGGAATTCTATTAATAGCCCGTTTAGGAGTTTTTTTGACATAACAAAAGTAAATAGCCTAAACGTCGTCATAATCCACACTGATTCGCTCAGATTGAGCAACAGCTTGGCAAGTCAAAATTAATCCTTCATTTATCTCAGTATCTGATAAAATCTGATTAGACTCCATACTAGCTTTTCCCAAGGTAACCCTCGCAATACAGCTACAACAGACCCCTCCCTGACAAGAATAGGGAACATCTAATTTAGCTAATAATGCAATGTCAAGAAGTGTTTTTCCGGGGACAAGATCTAAAGTATGAGACACAGAATCATAAGTCAATCCGAAAGTTCCATTTTCAACCTTAGACTCTAATAAGACCTTATCTGTACTTGCCGTAAAGAGCTCAAAATGAATATGCTCTTTTGTAATTCCTTTTTCTTTTAATTGATTTGAGACTAAATGAATCATCGGTTCCGGACCACAGAGATAAAATGCCTTTGGCATTTGAGCTTGTTGATTTAAAACATAGTTAATTATTGACGCGTCTATCCTTCCAAAGGTTGTACTCTCAAGATTAGATTTACTAAAAACCCAATGGACTTTTAATTGCTCAGAATGTATTTTTTCAAGATCCTTAAGCTCCTCATAAAACATTGTTTCTTCAACCGTTTTATTTCCATAAATAAGCACAAAAGTATTTTCAGAATCAGCAGCAATTACTGATTTAAGAATAGAAAAAACTGGAGTAATTCCGCTTCCCGCGGCAACTCCAATAATTGGCTCTTTAGAACTTGAGGGAGAATAAACAAACCGGCCTTCGGGTGTCCCAACTTTTATAGTTTCTCCAACAATAAGGGACTTATTTATATAGGAAGAAAAAAGACCGTTTGGAACTTCTTTTATTCCAATCTCAAGCTTTCCAGAGCTTGATTCAGAACAGATTGAATATGAGCGCCTAACTATTTTTTCTTTTATAGTTGTTTCAAGAGTTATATATTGTCCGGATTTATAAAAATAGGCTTCTTTCAAAGAATCGTTAACTTCAAAGGAAACTACAACAGACATTGGTGTAATTCTAGTTATTGCAGAAACGCGGAGCTCATTAAAGGATGGCATGATCTTTTTTTGACAAATGTAAAAAATGATTGTCATTGCGCTCCATGGAATTCTTTTAAACTTTCTCTTTTATACTGCCTGACTCATTATCATTATCTAAAAAGAAGTTTTTTAGAGCTTCCCAATTAGCAATCCGAATTTTAATGGGGTTTATGGCTATGTTTTTCTTGGTTGTATTTTTATTTATAGGAGGAGTATTATTCTTTTTTTGTTAAAAATTTCCCTTAACAGGATAAAATCAGTTTAGTTAGCAAGTTCTTGGTTTATTATTATGATGTTTACTTGATGGTAAGGTGTGTTTTTCAAATCTTCTTGTTTCAGACGTAAAAGTTCTTTTAATTGTTTTAGCATATTAGTAATCAACCATTTCACAACTTTTCTAGTCAATAAAAGTATAAATTTTGCGATGATATTAGTTTTTGTAATGGGAGTAGGAATGTCTTTAGAAAATGCCTTTAATATTGAACTCTTATCTTTTTTTGGAAAAGAATTTGAGAATATTTATCAAAATCAAATATGGTTTTTAGTTCCTTTTTTACTATTGATTTTTAGCTGGAAAATCACAGAAAAATTTTTTCAAAAAGAATTAGAATTTAATTTATCTAATTAAAAGTCTATTAGAGATACTAAAAGTATTGCTTTTAAGTTATTACCTTATAAATAACACCATGCTTAAAGCATTATTTAACTTCTGTAAGCTTTCTTTTTTAATGCTCGTTTTTTTTTCATGTAGTACTTCGAATAATAGGCTATTTAATAAAGAATACCATGCACTTACCACTAAATATAATGTGTTATTTAATGGAAAAGAAGCTTTTAGTGTAGGCGAGTCTATTTTAGAGCAGGCTTTTGAAGATAATTTTTATAATTTAATTTCAGTTGAGCCAATCAATTTAAGAGGAGAAAACATAGATGAAACTTCAATTGTTCCTGGGTTTGATCGTGCTGAGGAAAAGGCGGTAAAAGCTATCCAAAAGCATTCCATTAAAATTGATGAACTTCAGTATAACCGTCAGATGGATGAAGCGTATTTACTTTTAGGAAAAGCGCGCTATTTTGATAGACGGTTTTTCCCAGCACTAGAAGCGTTTAATTATTTATTAGAAATGGGTGCAAAAAGATCTGTTTTTGTAGAAGGAAAAATTTGGCGTGAAAAAACAAACATTAGATTACAAAACCACGAACTAGCAATACAAAACCTTAGGCCTTTAGCAAGGTCATTATCCTCAAAAAGCAAACACTTTCATACTGCTAACGCCACATTAGCCGATGCATTTATTCAATTAAAAAAACTAGACTCTGCCTTAGTTTACATCAAAAGAGCGGCAATAAAAGCGCCTAAACGAAAGACAAAAGCGCGATATCTTTTTATTACTGCGCAGCTTTTTGAACGTCTAACCCAAAAGGATTCTGCGCAGTGGGCTTATCAAGAAATTATTAAATTAAAACGAAAAGCGTCTAGAAGCTTTTTTATAAATGCTAAAATTAAAAATACGCTGTTAGAAAAATCAATCAGTTTTGAAAATCGAATTAATCAGATCGAGCGACTTATAAAAAATTTTGAAAATCAGCCCTTTGAACACATTTTAAATCGAACATTGGGCAATTTATATTTTGAGCATAAACTTGATAGTATAGGATTAATATATTTTAATCACTCTTTAGAGTCTTCATCAATAGATATATATACTCAAGTTAAAAATTATCAAGATTTAATAGAGTATAATTTTGATAAAGGAAATTATATAAAAACAGGAGTTTATTTAGATAAATTACTACCACTTTTTGATGAATCAACCATTGATTATAAAAAAACAAAACGAAAAAGAGACAACTTATCAGAGGTTATCGTGTATGAAAAAACAATTAAAGAAACTGATAGTTTAATAAAATTAATGTCTTTCTCGAGAGAAAGACAATATCTTTTTTTTAAAAAATACTTAAAGAATCAAGAGGCTCAAGCACAAAAAGCATTGAATGCAAAAACAGAAAAAACTTTTTTTAAACCAAATAATAAAACAAAAAGCCCTTTTTACTTTTATAACCAAAGATTAATCTTGCAAGGAAGACAAGCATATAGATCAGATTGGGGTAACCGACCTAATATAGATAACTGGAGGAGTTCGGCTGCTATTCAAAATAACATAAACCAAAATAATATAGCAACATCAATTCAAAACAAAATTCAACCGCTTTCTATTATAAAAGAAACTCCTGAAAGCTTTGTTTCAGCCTTGCCAAAAACACAATTAGAAAAAGACAGTATTATAAGTTTAAATCAAAAAGCATATTTACAATTGGGAATGATATATAAAGAAAAATTCATTGACTATTCATTGGCTCGAAAGCGGCTTGAGGCACTTATGTCTTTAAACCCCCCTTCTTCTATTTTAGTTCAAGTTCTATATCATTTATATCGTATGGATCAAAAAGAAAACCCTAAGCGGGCTGATGCCTATAAGATGGAATTGATTAAAAACTTTCCAGACACACCCTTTGGAAGATTACTCGAAGACAAAGAAAACTATGACTCATCAGGTGTAATTACTCCTGAAATACTTTATTCTAATGTTTTGTCTTTATTTGAAAATCAAGAATTTAATAAAGCTTTAGATAAGATGGAAGGGCTTGAGGCACTAATCAGTGGAAGTGAGTTAGAGCCTAAGGTGGCCTTATTAAAAGCACACACTATAGGCAGGCTTAATGGAGTCAAAGAATGGAAAAAAGCCTTAGCAATGGTAGCAACCAATTTCAGTTTAGTTGAGGAAGGACTAAGAGCAAAAGAGCTTATAGAGCAAATTGAGATGTATAATGACCTAGAAGAAAGGGGAGTAATTTATAAAAATTATAAGTGGGTCTTTCCTTTCGAAAGAATTGATAAAGAAAACGCTTCCCAGTTTTACAATGAAATTAAAAAAACACTAAAAACAAGTAATTCAAGTTGGAGCGTAAGCCAAGACCCATATAATGAAAATTATATATTTATTGTGGTTCATGGAATACGAGACCCCCAAGAGGTTGAAAACTGGAAACACAAAAACACCATTAATGGCTTGGAGATAGAGACAAAGGATAATTTTGTAACTTTATCAGCTCAATATAGATCCTATATAATAAATAAAAACTGGATAAATCAATCAAAATGAAAGGATTAGAAACTAACGGACAGTATAGTAAGATAGATAAAAATACGATTTTATCAGGCTCTATTAAAGCACAAACAGACATTCGAATTGATGGAATTCTGGAAGGGGACGTTGAAACTTCAGGAAAGGTAATCATAGGAAAAGAAGCTAAAGTTACGGGAAAGATATTATGTGAAAATGCTGATATTGAAGGAATTTTTAAAGGTGAGCTAACAGCTTCAGGTATTTTAAGCTTAAAAACAGGGTGTAATATTGAAGGGGAAATCCGTATTGAAAAATTAATCGTTGAGTCAGGTGCTATTTTTAATGCGAGCTGTTCAATGCATTCAAAAGAAGACGGAGTTAAAAAATTAAAAAACACACGTGAAAAAACAGCCTAATAGCTGGCTTATTTTTTCAAGTTTAGCTTTACAAATAGCAACAGTTATGTTTGTAAGCGTTAAGCTGGGACAATTTCTTGATCATAAATACAACCCTTCAAAGAACCTATTTGTTTTGGGATTTTCATTATTTGCTATAATTCTTGTTTTATGGATGATTTATAACCAGAGCAAACGCTTTTGGAACAATTCATGAAAAAGATTATTACCTATAGTATCGTTTTTTTTATTTTGATGAGTTTAGCCCTTTTTCTACATATTCAATTAATGCCTTTTTCTAAAACTTTTATTTTCCATAGCTATGTATTAAATGGCTTTATGGCAACTATTTCCATATTTCTTTTGAAAAGAGGAATGCAAATAAAAAAGAATAATTTAAGTGCTTTTTATTTGATTTCTGTTGCTCTCAAGTTAATAATCTATTTTCTTTTTTTTCGCCCTCAATTTGAAACAGATAAGACTTTAATTCACTCGGAATTTTTCATTTTCTTTATACCATATTCAATTGGTTTAGTGTTTGAAATTATCTTTTTGGCACGTCGTTACTCCTAAATTTATATAACTCATAGTCTTTCAATCAATGATTACTTATGATTAAAGGATGTTCGGTCTCTTGAAAAAGAACATCAAAAAAACATTTAATTGTTTCTTTATTTATTCGAAAGCCTTACATTTGCAGCGCTAAAAACAATATTTATAATCCCGTTTTATGCCATTTGCGCTAAACAAACTTAACGCCGTTCTGATTCTTCTAGCATTATCCTCCACGCCATATTTTCTTCAGGCAAAAGATAGCGAGACTAAGGAGAATTTAAAAGCAGAAATTAAAGAATATATTTCGCATCATCTTGAAGATGCTCATGATTATAACCTTTTTTCTTTTACTAATGATATTGGAGAACATGTTTATATTGGAATTCCTTTACCTATAATATTGTGGGACAAAGGTCTTCATGTCTTTTCTTCTTCTAAGTTAAATCATGGAGCAAGTGTTGCTCACGTTGATGAAAATCATTATAAATTAGACCACGGAAAAATTTATAAGACAGGTGTATTAGGAGTTATTAATTATGATGATTCTCATCATGCTACAAATCTTGCTCCTTTAGATTTATCTATTACTAAAGGAGTAGCAAGCATGCTTTTGATTTCGGCTTTAATGTTTTTTTTATTTAGTAATTTAGCGAAATCTTATGCAACCAATGGAGCAGTTCCAAAAGGAATAGGTCGTTTTTTTGAGCCGATTGTCTTATACATTCGCGATGAAATTGCAATCCCCAATATAGGAGAGAAAAAGCATGGTAAGTACATGAATTATCTTCTAACAGTTTTCTTTTTTATTTGGTTCTTAAACCTTATTGGATTAACTCCTTTAGGAGTGAATGTAACAGGCAATATTGCTGTCACTTTCGGATTAGCATTACTGACCTTTATTATTACCAACTTCACGGGGACAAAAGATTATTGGCTTCATATTTTTGACCCTCTAGGAGGATCAATGAATTGGTATGCAAAAATCCCATTATATATTATCTTAATTCCCATCGAGGTATTGGGAATTTTCATCAAGCCTTTTTCCTTATTGATTCGCTTGTATGCCAACATGCAAGCAGGACATATTGTTTTGATGAGTTTAATTGGATTAATGTTTATATTTAAAAGTTGGTTGGGAAGCCCATTGTCTTTCGGATTAGCTTTTGCAATTTCTATTATAGAATTACTAGTAGCTTTGTTACAAGCCTATATTTTCACGATGCTTTCTGCACTTTATTTCGGTTTTGCCGCTGAAGAACATGAACATCATTAACCAAAACACATAAATGTGTCAAAAAAAGAGTATTTAATTTAAATTTATAATTATGGAAATTCCAGTAATGGTAGGAGCCGGTTTAGTTGTAATCGGTGTAGGTATGGGTATTGGCAGAATCGGCGGTTCTGCAATGGAGGCGATAGGTCGTCAGCCAGATGCTTATGGTAAAATTCAAACAGCGATGTTGATTGCTGCAGCCCTTGTCGAGGGAATTGGTTTTGCTGCTTTATTTGCAGTATAATTACATTTACCTTTCGAGGTTTTTAACCTTAATGTTTTAAAAGATGAAATTATTAGAAGAGTTTTCTTTAGGCCTATTTTTTTGGCAATCTTTAATTTTTATAGGATTGATTTTCTTATTGAGAAAATTTGCATGGAAACCTATTTTAGATGCTGTAAACGATCGTGAAACTTCTATCAAAGACGCTTTGATTTCTGCACAAGCAGCGCGAACTGAAATGGAGAATTTACAATCTGATAACCAACGGATACTTAGAGAGGCTCGCGCAGAAAAAGAATCATTGCTTAAAGAAGCAGGAACTTTAAGTTCAGAAATGATTAACACTGCAAAAGAGGAAGCTAAAGTAGAAGCGCAAAAAATAATATTGCAAGCTCAAGAAACAATTCAAAATGAAAAACGATCTGCTGTAAAAGAATTAAGAGTACAAGTAGGTTCTATTGCAATTGATATTGCTGAAAAAATAATTCAAAAGGAATTAGACAATAAGGAAAAACAATTACAATTGATAGAACAATTGCTTAAAGAAACAAAACTGAAGTAAATGAGAGGAACCCTTGCCGCACTTCGTTATGCTAAAGCTTTGTTAGGTTTCTCTCAAGATGCACAAGCATCTGAAACAGTATCTAGAGACATGCTTGCTATAAACAAACTACTTCTTGAAAATCACGAATTGCAATTAGTTTTGGAAAATCCATTGCTTTCCTCAGAAAAAAAAGAACCCCTTTTACGTTCTTTATTTCCTAAGGCGTGCAATCAAACTCTTCAATTGTTTTCTCTTTTAGCAACAAACAAACGGTTATCAATTCTAGCAGCAACAGGAGAACAGTTTTTGCAGCTTTACGCAAAACAAAAAGGAAAGACAAATGCTTTTGTGACAACAGCGGTAGCATTAACTCCAGATCTTGAAAGGGCAATATTGGAAAAAGCCAAGGGCTTGACCCAAGAAAAAATACAAATTAAAAATAAAGTTGATCCTGATATATTGGGAGGGTTTATTTTGAAAATTGGAGATATACAATATGATGCTAGTGTTCAGCATCAATTAAGAGCTATTAAAATAGCAATAACAAAAACAAATTCGATCTAAAGAAAAATGATCATGGCAGAAGTAAATCCCGCTGAAGTTTCAGCAATACTAAAAAAACAATTAGCTGGTTACAGCTCAGCATCTGCTTTAGATGAGGTAGGAACGGTATTAGAAGTCGGTGACGGTATTGCACGAGTATTCGGTCTATCCAATGCACAGTATGGAGAATTAGTTTCTTTTGATAATGGACTTGAAGGAATGGTGCTTAATCTAGCGGAAGACCATGTTGGGGTTGTTTTGCTTGGATCCTCCATCAACGTAAAAGAAGGAGATACCGTAAAGCGAACTCAACGTATTGCGTCAATTAATGTAGGCGAAAGCGTTGTTGGCCGAGTATTAAATACTCTCGGGAATCCAATTGATGGTAAAGGAGCTCTTGAGGGAGAACTTTTTGAAATGCCTCTAGAACGAAAGGCTCCAGGAGTTATCTTTCGTCAGCCCGTAAACGAACCTCTTCAAACTGGGATAAAATCAATAGACGCAATGATTCCAGTGGGCCGAGGACAACGAGAATTAGTAATTGGTGATCGCCAGACCGGGAAAACAACGGTTTGTATAGATACAATCCTAAATCAAAAAGAATTTTATGACGCAGGTGAACCTGTTTATTGTATTTATGTAGCAATAGGACAAAAAGCATCTACAGTGGCAGGAATTGCCAAAACATTAGAAGATAAAGGCGCAATGTCATATACAACGATTGTCGCAGCAAATGCTTCTGACCCAGCGCCTATGCAAGTATATGCGCCTTTTGCAGGAGCTGCAATAGGAGAGTATTTTAGAGATACAGGAAGGCCTGCATTAATTGTTTATGACGATTTATCAAAGCAAGCAGTGGCTTACCGCGAGGTATCACTTTTATTACGTCGCCCTCCGGGACGTGAAGCATATCCTGGTGACGTTTTTTACTTGCACTCACGCTTATTAGAACGTGCAGCCAAAGTAATTGCAGATGATAATATTGCAAAAGAGATGAATGACCTTCCAGATTCGTTAAAAGGAAAAGTTAAAGGGGGAGGATCATTAACTGCTTTGCCAATTATAGAAACCCAAGCTGGGGATGTTTCTGCTTATATTCCAACAAACGTAATATCTATAACTGATGGACAAATTTTCTTAGAATCTGACTTATTCAATTCTGGAGTTAGACCCGCAATCAATGTTGGAATTTCGGTTTCACGTGTAGGAGGATCTGCACAGATTAAATCTATGAAAAAAGTTTCAGGAACATTAAAGTTAGACCAAGCCCAATTTAGGGAACTAGAAGCCTTTGCAAAATTTGGATCTGATTTGGATGCGGCAACTTTAAACGTAATAGAGAAAGGAAAACGAAACGTAGAGATTTTAAAGCAAGCTCAAAATGACCCATTTAAGGTAGAGGAGCAAATCGCAATAATATATGCTGGCTCTAAAAACCTTTTACGCTCAGTTCCTGTTCAAAGCATTAAGGCATATGAAAAATCCTATTTGGAAACTCTAAGAAAAAAACACAAAAAAACACTTTCCTCGCTTAAAGCAGGAAAATTATCAGATGAAGTAATTGATGTCCTTAATGCTGTTGCAAAAGAAACAGCTGAATTATACGCTTAAATTATGGCAAATCTTAAGGAAATACGTAACAGAATCGCATCGGTTTCTTCAACGATGCAAATTACAAGTGCAATGAAAATGGTTTCTGCTGCAAAACTTAAAAAAGCACAAGATGCTATTACAGAAATGCGACCCTATTCTAAAACTTTGTCCGAGCTTATCCAAAACTTAAGCAGTGCACTTGAGGGTGATTCACAAAATCCTTACACTCAAGTTCGTGAATCAAAAAAAATTTTAATTGTTGCAATAACATCCAATCGAGGGCTGTGTGGAGCATTTAATGCCAATATTATTAAAAAAACAAAACAACTTTTAAAAGAGAGTTATTCTGACAAGGATGTTTCGATTGTTTCGATAGGAAAAAAAGGTTCAGAAATTTTAAATAAGACAGGAAAGGTAAGCTCAATCCATGATTCACTTTATGATGATTTAAGCTATAGTAAAGTTGGAGAAACAGCACAAATGATTATGGAACAATATGAAAATGCTGAACTTGATGAGGTAGTTTTAGTATATAATCAATTCAAAAATGCCGCAACTCAGATTATTCAAGTTGAACCATTTTTACCCGTTGTTGCAAATGTTTCAGAGTCTAATGCTGAAATTGGAGATTATATATTCGAACCCAATAAAGCAGACATAGTGAATGACCTACTTCCAAAGTCTTTAAAAATACAGATGTTTAAAGCCTTAAGAGACTCTTTTGCAAGCGAACATGGCGCTAGGATGACTGCAATGCACAAAGCAACAGATAATGCAACTGAACTACGTGACCAATTAAAGCTAACTTACAATAAGGCTAGACAAGCATCAATCACTAACGAAATTTTAGAAATTGTTGGAGGAGCTGAAGCGTTAAATGGATAATAAAAATTATTCTTTTATTTGAAACTTATACATAATTAGCAACAAGAAAGAAGGATATACTAACATTCCTATCTTTACAATAAAAAACTATGAAAATGAATAATAAACAGATTATTTTAGGTCTAATTGGTTTGTTAATTTTTTCTTGTAATAAAGAACCAGAAGAAGTAATTGATGTTGTTAAAGAGGAGGAGAATCAAAGCGAAATAGACCCGTTTTATTTGACTTTAAACGAAGACAGCTCTTTGGAGGACTATTGGGAGCTTTTTGTTGCGGATGCTATCCGCTCTAATAAGCCTGACCCTGGGTTTGGCAAGAACATAACTGTTTTTTTTGGTTCTGAACCTGATTTTGCTTCAGGAGTAACATCAGATCACGCTGGAAGAGCATATAATATTTGTGATGAAAACACCGTAAGTTTTGAAATCATCCAATCCTTTTGGGAAGATTTTTCAATAGTTCAACGACTTTATACATTTTATCATGAAGCTGGTCATGCTAGGTATAAGTATCGACATCCATGTGAATCAAATGAGTGCACATCAGCACCAGATGATTATCCGATTATGTGGCTCTCAGTATTACCAGGAAACACTCCTTTAGAAGAGTTTATAAAAGACAAAGAAAATTTTTTTAAGAGAAATTGGGAAGGAGTGAGATACTTTAATTGTTCTGACTAACCATTAGAATAAATTCTTTTGGAACTATCCGAAATCATTTTTTTTTAAAAACACCAACAATTTATAGAGTTATTTTCTTCTTGGTAGTAAGGATACAATAATGATATACAGGAAAAAAGCCCAGACTTTCAAGGCTATTGAACTATAAGTTCAATAGGTAATAATTAAGCTTGAGATTATGCACAAAGGTTTTCTGCAAAAATACTCAAGTCTTTAAGCAGCTTCAAATTTTTGACAATGGTAGTATTGTGCTGTTGACTTTCAACAAATATGTTTGATTTATGAATTTGCAAAATCACTACAGTAACTTTTATATAGATTATACTTATTTTTAAATCTAGTGGTGTAATTATCGTTAATAATTCAATAAAATAATTTCTCAAAACAAAAAAAGAGAATAAGGATTTTGTAATTTTAAGCATATCAAAAATATATCTATGATTCAGGTTCTTGTAAAAAATGAAAGCCCATACGAATTACCATCTTATTCAACAAAATTTTCAGCAGGGATGGACCTAAAGGCCATGTTGGACGCTCCAACTTATCTGAAACCCTTAGAGCGAAAGGTTGTTAAAACTGGACTGAAAATTGCTCTTCCTGATGGCTATGAGGGGCAAATCCGTCCAAGAAGCGGATTGGCAGCTAAACATGGCATAACTGTCCTTAATGCACCGGGAACAATTGATTCTGATTATCGTGGAGAAATAGGAGTTATTTTAGTGAATCTTTCCAATGAAGTATTTACAATTATACCTGGTGAGCGAATTGCACAATTGGTATTAGCCAAACACGATCAAATAACATGGAAAATTAACGAAAACCTTTCTTCAACTATACGTGGTGAAGGTGGATTTGGCAGTACCGGACAAAAATAAAGATATGAAAATTATTGTGCCTATGGCAGGAAGAGGATCTCGTTTACGACCTCACAGTTTAACCATCCCTAAACCATTAATTTCAGTTGCAGGAACACCCATTGTTCATCAATTAGTACAAGAAATCACAAAAGTAGTAGACGATCCTATTACTGATATTGCGTTTATTTTAGGAGATCTAGCCTTTTTTGGTGAAGAGGTAGTTGCTTCATTAAATGTTTTGGCTCAAAAACTGGGAGCAATCCCCCACATATTTAGGCAATTAGAACCACTTGGCACTGGTCATGCCATTATGTGCGCATCATCATTACTAGAAGGACCATGTATAATTGCATATGCAGATACTTTGATTAGGGCGGATCTAAAACTAGATCCAGAAGCTGATGCAGTAATTTGGGTAAAGCAAGTGAATCAACCCGAAGCATTTGGTGTTGTTGATTTGGATTCAGAAAATAGAATTACTAATTTGATTGAAAAACCAAAAAATTTTGTTTCTGACTTAGCAGTGATAGGTATCTATTATTTTAAACGAACTGAATTATTAAAAGAGGCCTTAGATAATATAGTGACCCAAGATTTAATACCGGGTCAAGAATATCAAATCAACCAGGGAATTTTAGCTATGATAGAATCTGGAACAGTTTTTAAAGCAGGAAAAATTAACACTTGGATGGACTGTGGTAATCCTTCAGCTACTATAGAAACAAACACTGCAATGCTACAGATAAAATCAGACGAGGGCGTAAAACTCATTAACACTTCTGCAATTATTGAAAGTAGCTCTATTATTCCTCCGTGTTTTATAGGAAAAAATGTCAAAATAAAAAATAGCATTATTGGACCAGGAGTTTCAGTTGGAGAAGGAACGGTAATAGAAAATAGTAATTTAAAAAACTGCTTGATTCAAAACCATAGTTATCTAGAAAATGTCCAGCTTAAAAAGGGAATGATTGGAAACCATGTGCGTTATAAAGGAAATTCTACCTTTGTAAGTATTGGAGATTATTCGGAGTTAAATTAATTATGAAACAAACACTTAAGCATTTTATTTTATTATTGGGCTTAACCTTTTTTTTTATATCATGCAAATCGGTTGCAGTTTTACCCACCAAATCGCCTATTAAAAACGTAGATATTTCTGCACTCGCTATAAAAATTAAATCAAATTATCCAAAAATTAATAAAGTTAGATCTAGGATAAGGGTAACTTATGACGATGGAAAACGTGAACAACAAATTATTGTTCAATTTAGATTAGAAAAACAAAAAAAAATATGGCTGAGTGCTTCAATGATTATTCCTATCGCTAAATTAATGATAACTCCAGAAGAAGTTTTGTTTTATGAAAAATTTCAAAAAAATTATTTTAAAGGAAGTTTAGATATTATCAATAGCCTTACCAAGATGTCTTTTATATACAGTGATATTGAAAATTTATTCTTAGGGAAGCCTTTTCTAGACCCTTCTTTAGGTCGATGGAAACAAGTTTCAAACCCAAAAAATTATATTTTACTTCCCCAAGGAAAGCGAAATAGATTAAAGCCAACTCTTTTCTTTAATCCTAGCACATTTATTTTAAACGAGCAACGTTTTTTAATACCAGGAACCAATCAAACATTAACCATTAAATACTTAAATCATTTTCGGATTGAAGGAGAGATTTTACCCCAATTAATAGAGATAACTTTGTTTAATGGTCAAATTTCAAAGCGTTTGGAACTCGAATTTACACGAACTGATTTTCCTGAAAAACTCAATTTTCCATTTCAAATACCGGTTGAATATAACGAAATAGAATTTTAAATGTACCGAGGGTTTATTTTCATATTACTTTTTTGGACAGGAACAGGAGCTCTAGTTTGTCAAGATACCAGTAAGCGACAACAAGAATTAGAATCCCAACGCGTTAGATTAAAAAATCAAATTAAACAGATCAATGCATTGCTTTTTTCAAATACTAAGGCTCGAAAAAACGTTTTATCAGAAGCTGAAGACATTCAAGTAAGACTTAATGTTCGCTCTGAACTAATTAAAGTAACGAATGAGCAAACTAATTTACTTACGCGAAAAATCAATTTAAACGAAAGGAATATTGAAGCACAAAACAATGAATTAGAAATTTTAAAAGGAGATTATGCTAAAATGATTAAAAAATCTTATGCAAGTAAATCAAAGCAAAACCGATTGATGTTTTTGTTTTCTTCAAAAAATTTCCTGCAAGCCTATAAGCGGATTCAATACTTAAAACAGTATGCTCGATCCAGAAGAAAACAAGGAATTAGAATTAGAGAAAAAACACTATTACTTCAAGACCTCAATCAAACACTTATATCAGAAAAAGACAAAAAAGAAAATCTCATAAAAGAAAACCGATTAGTTAAAGTTGACTTAAAAAAAGAGCAAAAAAATCAAAAGCTATTGATTAAAAGCTTAAAACAAAAAGAACGCTCTCTAGCTGCAGAAATCATTAAAAAAGAAAAGCAAACCAGAGCAATTGACAAAAAGATTAATCGTTTAATCCGAGATGCTATAGCTGAATCTAACAAGGTCCTCGGAAAAAAAGGAAAAAAAACTTTTGAATTGACCCCAGAAGCTAAGCTTCTTGCGGCTAATTTTGTTGCAAATAAAGGGCGTTTACCTTGGCCTTTAGAAAAAGGAGTTCTAGTCCAGGGCTACGGAAGACAGCCCCATCCAATAGTAAAAACTACAACAATACAAAGTAATGGCGTTACTTTAGCAACAGCACCTTTTTCAGAAGTTCGCGCTGTTTTTGAAGGAGAAGTAATGTCTGTGGTCATTTTTAAAGGCAGTAATCCTTCGGTTTTAATACGACATGGAAATTATATAACTGTCTACAAAAATCTTGGAAAAATATATGTTAAAAAAGGGGATAAAGTTAAATCTAAAGAACCCATAGGCCAAGTATTTACTAACCAACAAAATGGAAAAACAGAACTTCAGTTTAGCATTTTCAATAACATAAAACCATTAAACCCTAAAGGATGGGTTTATCAAATGTAACTTACTTTTCTTCTAAATACCAAGCATCTTCTTTAAGTGTATACTTTAAAAAATACAACATATTAATAGCTTCTTTTTTAGTCTCATAACGACCAAAAGCTGCACGGTGTAATCCTTCAGAATTTGATTCTGCTATTTCTGCAGAGTAACCTTCATCTATTAGCTGCTTTACTTTTTTTTCGGCATTCTCCAAAGAACGAAAGGAGCCTGCAATAACACTGTAGTAATCAAGGGAAACTATTTCCGATTCTTTAGGAACAGCATTAAAGACAACTTCAACAGCCTCGAGGTTACCTAAATCAAAGGTAGCTTCTTGTACATTTTTTTCGATTTGAATTTGTGCTTTTTGTTGTGCCACAATGAGTTGATTTGCGATATAACGATCACCAAAAAAGTAAGAGCCACCCAGAAGAGAAATTACAACAATTCCAATCGCTGCATAACGAACAATGGGTAATTTTTTTATAGGACTTCCTTCATTTTCAGGGGTAAACATTAGATCATCTTTATTAGTATCTTCCATAACTGCGATTGTTTTATATTCATTTGAGATATTTATTATAGGTTGGCGATCAAAAGTGACTAGTCCATACGAATGAACATCAAAATTTACTTTTCCCCAAGGGTGGAAAATAATTTTTTTATGCTCATTAACCATTATATTGCCGACCCCCGGAAAAAGCAAAGCCTGCGTTTGAAGTCTTTTCTTCCAGCTACTCACTTCTTTTTCAATTAAACGCATCGCTAGTTCGTAGGTGATTTTTTCTTGTTGAGCTATATAATGAGCCAAAATACCATCATTAGACTTTAGAAGCTGATTAAAGCTAACTTCTTTTCTAGACGGAAAAAAAGTTCCGTTAGAACTCACCTTTATCTTATGGGAGCGTGTTAAAAAAGCCCCAAAACGAGGAATCGTAACACATTCGTATTGATAAAGTAGATCTTCAATAAATAGGTTTAATTGCATCAAACCAAAAATACTAAATTTATGTTAGACTGTTGTAAACACAATTTAAAAAGCAGAATAACTAAGGTGATTTTTCTTTTTAATACGAATTCATTTACTCTTACTTAAGCATAGAGTGCGTATCACCTGATTTGCTATTGAATTATTAAAGTTAATATCCGATCTTATTTCGAACACGTAATAACACTTCTTTAGCAACCGCACGAGCCTTTTCAGCTCCTTTAGAGAGCTCGATATGAACTTCTTCGGGGTGTTGATGATAGTAGTTAAATTTTTGACGCTCTTCAGAAAATTTATTTAAAATTAATTCAAATAAAAGTTGTTTAGCATAACCATAGCCCATACCCCCATTAATATACTTATTGCGGAGTTCATTAATCGATCTCACAGGGGCCAATAGAGAATAAAGAGTAAATATATTACACTGTTCAGGATCTTTAGGATCATCCAATGAAATGCTATCAGTTTGGATGCCCATGATCTGTTTTTGGAGCGCTTTCTCAGGCAAAAAAACATTTATAGTGTTATTTTTAGATTTACTCATTTTTTTTCCATCTGTTCCTGGAATAAATTGGGTTGATTCTTCAATTTTAGCCAGAGGTAAAACAAAAGTTTCGCCTATTTGGTTATTGAAACGAGCCGCTACATCACGGGTAATTTCTAAATGTTGTATTTGATCTTTCCCAACAGGCACAATTTCAGCATCATACAGTAAGATGTCTGCAGCCATCAGCATTGGATATGAAAACAAACCTGAATTTATATCAGACAATTGTTCAGATTTATCTTTAAATGAATGGGCAAGGGTTAACCTTTTATAAGGAAAAAAACAATTTAAATACCAAGCTAATTCTGTAACTTCACTTACATCACTTTGACGATAAAAACATGTTTTTTCAACATCTAAACCACAAGCCAACCAAGTAGCTGCAGTAGCGAAAGTGTTTTCTCGTAATGTTTCTCCATTCTTGATTTGGGTTAACGAGTGTAAATCTGCAATAAACAAAAAGGAATTGTCTTTACTACTCTTTGCCATTTCAATTGCAGGTAGAACCGCACCTAATAAATTTCCTAAATGTGGTGTTCCTGTAGATTGTACTCCAGTTAAAATTCGAGCCATTTATATAAGTTTTACCAAAGGTACGTTTCCTGAAATAGCAGTGCAACATAGGATTCAATATTTTCATAGAGTTATTATTAATCTATTTAAATTAACTATTAAGAAAGCAATACCTTTAACAAGTGAAAAAGGCAATACTTGTTTTATGGCGAATTTGGTTTTATATATTGACGAGTATTCCCGTTGTTTTTTTATTTATACCATTGTCAGTTTTCTTAACCCTTCCAAACGGTTATCGTTATGTATTTTGGGTAGCACGAAACATTTGGGCACCTTTTGTGCTTTTAGGAATGGGATTTTGGGTAAAAAAAGGGAAAGACTTTCCTGAAGAAGGTAAAAGTTTTGTTTTAGTTGCTAATCATACTAGCTACATAGATGTGATGGTTATTCTAAGATTACGGAAGACTCCTTTTGTTTTTGTAGGAAAAAAGGATTTGGTAAGAATTCCTGTTTTTGGATACCTTTACAAAAGAGCAGCTATAATGGTAGACCGAAATAGTTCCAAAAGTCGGTTTGGAGTTTATAATAGAGCACAAAGAGTAATTGATAAAGGTTACAGCATATGTATATTTCCCGAAATTGAATATACAGATGAATCGATTTTATTAAACCCTTTTAAAAAAGGAGCATTTAAACTTGCCATAGACCATGAATTACCCATTTTACCTATGGCATTTTTAGACTGTAAACGAAAATTTCCATGGAATACAACCCATGGTTATCCAGGAATGTTACGTGTGAGTGCTCTTGACGTAGTTTTTGCAGAGGGCTTAGATCACTCCGATATACCAAAAATTCAATCTCAGGTGCATGAGCAAATTAAAAACGAACTCTTATGTGATCCAAAACAGCATTCATTGAAAGCTATTGAGGCGTGGAAAAAAGCAAAAGCTTGATTAAAAATTAAACATCCACAGCTTTTAATGTCTCCATGATTTTTTGTTCCAACTCTTCTATGAGTTCTGGGTTATCAATTAAAAGAGATTTTACAGCATCTCTACCTTGTCCAATTTTGGTGTCACCATAGCTAAACCAAGAACCGCTCTTTTTGATAATTTCATAGTTTACTCCCAAATCAATAATTTCTCCAAGTTTAGAAATTCCTTCTCCGTACATTATGTCAAATTCTGTAGTTCTAAAAGGTGGAGCAACTTTGTTTTTGACTACTTTAACACGGGTTTTGTTTCCTAAAACTTTAGCCTCAGAGTCTTTAATTTGAGTAGATCTACGAATATCTAATCTAACGGAAGCATAAAATTTTAAAGCATTTCCACCGGTTGTGACTTCAGGATTCCCAAACATCACACCTATTTTCTCACGTAATTGATTAATAAAAAATACGGTGCATTTTGTTTTGCTAATTGACGCAGTAAGCTTTCTCAGGGCTTGTGACATTAAACGAGCATGTAGACCCATTTTAGAATCACCCATTTCGCCCTCAATTTCACTTTTAGGAGTAAGTGCAGCTACAGAGTCAATTACAACCATGTCAATGGCTCCTGAACGAATTAAGTTATCCGCAATTTCAAGTGCCTGTTCTCCATGATCTGGTTGTGAGATGATCAGCTCTCCTAAATCAACGCCTAAATTTTCAGCATAGAAACGATCAAAGGCATGTTCTGCATCAATAAATGCTGCGATCCCACCAGTTTTTTGACATTCTGCAATTGCGTGAAGTGTAAGTGTAGTCTTCCCTGAAGATTCTGGACCATATATTTCAATAACACGACCCCTGGGGTATCCGCCAACTCCTAGAGCAATATCCAATCCGATAGAACCCGACGAAATGGATTCTACCTCTTCAATTGGTTGATCACCTAACCTCATTACTGCACCTTTACCATAAGTTTTATCTAATTTATCTAACGTAAGTTGAAGGGCTTTTTGTTTTGCACTTTTTTGATCGGACATATTCCTCTTTTTAGCTAAAATACTATTTCTTCTAAAAGAGAACAAGTCTGTTTCAACCGCATTATTAACAATTTTTTGTAGGTTTAGGGAAACAATTTAACCAGATTATGAAATCCTATATTTTATTGCTTAGTTTGATGAGTTCAATCCTTTTTGGACAAGATGTTTTATCTCTTCGTGAACGAAGTAGACAAATTGATTTTATTCAAAAAGATCGTATCTACAATTTACTACCAAAGTTAATGCAAGAGGAAAATATTGATCTCTGGGTTTTGATTACTAGAGAATATAATGAAGATCCTGTTATAAAAACCTTATTACCTCCGACATGGCTTAACGCAAGGAGAAGAACGATTATAGTGTTCTCCAAAACTAAAGACGGTATAGACCCTGTTGCTATAACCCGTTATGATTTTGGAAATAATATTCGTTCCATTTGGAATAAAGATGAACAGCCCGACCAATGGCAAGCACTAGCAAAATATATTGAAACTCAGAATCCTAAGCGCATTGGAGTTAATATTTCCGAGCATTATGGGATTGCCGATGGCTTAGCAAAAACTGATTACGACGCGCTAATGAATGTTTTATCTAAAAAACAAAAAAAGAAAATAGTGTCTGCTGAGAAACTTTCTGTACGTTGGATTGAAACACGCACACCACAAGAAATGGTTCTTTTTAGTCAGCTTGTGGAAATAACACATAAAATTATTTCAGAGGCTTTTTCAACAAAAGTTATAACTCCAGGCTATACAACTACAGATGATGTAGTTTGGTGGTTACGTGAAAAAGCTTTGAAGATGGGATTAGACACATGGTTTCATCCTACAGTCGATATTCAGCGTTCCGGTAATAGTGATTTATATGCTTTTGATGGACAATCTAAGTATGACGTTATTTTACCCGGGGATTTGATCCATTGTGATTTTGGCATAAGCTACCTTAGCCTTAATACAGATTGTCAAGAATTGGCATATGTTCTAAAACCAAGAGAAATTAAAGCACCTTTTTTTTTAGAAAACGCATTAGCTCAAGGAAATTTAGTACAAGATTATTTGACGAATAATTTTAAAACAGGAAGTACAGGAAATTTTATTTTAAAACAGGCCATAGCAGATAGTGAAGCCGCTGGACTGAGACCTCAAATCTATACACACCCCTTAGGGTTTTTTGGGCATTCTGCAGGAACGACTATCGGAATGTGGGATTCCCAACAAGGAATACCAGGATCAGGAGATCATCCTCTATATGAAAACACGGTTTATGCAATTGAGCTAAATACAAAAGTATTTAGCCCAGAATGGGGCAAAGACATTCGAGTAATGTTAGAAGAGGCAGGATTTTATGGTCCTAATGGATTTCGATATGTAAATGGGCGTCAAAAAAAACTAATCTTGGTTGGGAAAAAAGAAACTCATTTAAAATAATGGATTCATTTTAAATCCTTGAGAAATATGATCTGATAATGAATATCAGAGAAAAAACTTCTTTAACACAACGTATTTTTTTTGGATATTATATATTTCTGCTATTTTACGGTTTTCTAGTTCTAGAGAATAAGTAGTGACAGAATTCTCAGCTAGTACAATGTTTATAGATTTATTTAAAGCTGAAGATTACTTTGGCATTGCTACCATATTTGCTGTTGAAAAAATTCTTTTGCTTTCATAAGGTTCTGATTTTTTGAAAATGAATAATTAGTTGATAATTCAAGGATATAGTGATTAGAAAGAAAACAAAACGACCTTAAGTTGAATTGGTGTCATACCTAATAAATAGTATTTCACGAGGAAACTTAAGATCAACATAGTATCTCCTTTTGATATTCACCTTTTTTACCCCCCCTCTTTTTCTTATTTTGTCTACCTTTATCGTTGGTTTAACTTAAAACCCTGTATAGCATGCAACTGTACAATACTTTAAGCGCTAAAGATAGAGCGCTACTTATTGAAGAAGCCGGAGAAGAAAGGCTAACGCTCTCTTTTTATAAATACGCCCAAATTGGGAACCCTCATTTGTTTAGAGATGTCTTATTTCATCGATTGAATACTATTGATGTTCTTGGTCGTATTTATGTTGCCCACGAGGGAATCAATGCCCAAATGTCTATACCTGCTAAAAACCTTGATATGTTTAAAGATATTATAGATGACATTACTTTCTTAAAAGGTGTCCGGCTTAATATTGCAATAGAACAAGACAATAAATCTTTTTTAAAACTGACGATCAAGGTTCGCAGTAAAATTTTAGCAGATGGGCTGGAAGATGATATTTTTGATGTTACCCAAAAAGGAGTTCATGTAAACGCAAAAGAATTTAATGAGATATTAGAAAAAGAAAACACTATTTGTGTTGATATGCGGAACCATTATGAAAGTGAGATTGGTCATTTTGATAAAGCTATTACTCCAGATGTAGATACCTTTAGAGAATCCTTGCCAATAATAGAAGAAGACCTTACCAAGCATAAAAAAGACAAAAACATTTTGATGTATTGTACAGGAGGTATTCGTTGTGAAAAAGCTAGCGCTTATTTTAAACACAAAGGGTTTCAAAATGTTTATCAACTTGAGGGTGGGATTATAGATTACGTGCGTCAGGTAAAATCTCAAGACTTGGAAAATAAGTTTATTGGCAAAAACTTTGTATTTGACCAGAGAAGAGGAGAGCGCGTATCAAAAGATATAATTTCTAAATGCCATCAATGTGGTGTTTCCTGTGACACTCATGTTAACTGTGCTAATGAAGCCTGTCATTTGCTTTTTATTCAATGTGAATCATGTCAGAAAATGAGGAATAAATGTTGCTCAAGTAAATGTCAAGAATCGGCTGCATTACCTTTAGATGAAAAGCGAATCTTAAGAAAAGGTATCCAAAGCAGCAATAAAATATTTAAAAAAGGGCGTTCTGAAATATTGAAATTTAAACAGTAATTTTATTTTTTTACGTTTACATTCTTTTAAATTCCTGTATTTTTAAGGAATAATAAAGCAAAAAAAAGTACACAAATAACTTCAAAAAGTAAATGATAATACATAAAAAACTATTAGTCTTCGGAATTTTATTTTGTGTAATATCGTGTTCACACGATAAGGGAATTAGCTTGTATAAAGAAATAGCAAAAGAAGGCTTGTCTTCGAGTCCTGTTACTTTTCAAGTTCCTGAAGAAGCAATGCAGCCAAACCGTAAAAATGTATTTATCCGTACTCAAAATGATAATAGCTATCCGTTCACTAATATTTTTTTGATTGCTACTCTTACTGCTGGAAACAAACAAATTGTTAAGGATACCTTAGAATTTGCTATGGCTGCCCCAGACGGAACCTGGCTTGGCACGGGCTTTAACGAAGTGAAAGAAAGTAAATTATGGTGGAAAGAAGGGGTTTTGTTTCCTATGGAACGACCAGTTAAAATTGAAATATCACAAGCTATGAGGAATAACGGAAAAGCAGACGGAGTAGCCAAACTGGAAGGAATTATATCTTTAGGAATTTTAATTGAAGATCAATTAGAAAATTAAGATGGCTAAAAAAACAAAGAACAAAAAAAATAGCTCTTATAAAAACTTAATCAGATTGCTTTGGATTTTCTTTCTTTCGGGCATAGTTTTAGTTTTTTTTCTTTTTGGAGGCGCAGCAATTGGCCTTTACGGTCCTATGCCTGATTTACAAGAGTTAGAAAATCCTCAAACAAATCTAGCGTCTCAGATTATTTCTTCAGATGGATTTACTTTGGGTAAATATTATTTTGATGAAAATCGAACACCCATAACTTTTGAAGAGCTTCCAAAAAAACTGGTTGAAGCGCTAATTTCTACTGAAGATGAACGGTTTTACGACCATTCAGGAATTGACTGGCGAGGAACCTTGCGTGCACTAGCTTACCTAGGAAAACGAGGAGGGGCAAGCACAATTTCACAACAATTAGCGAGACAAATCTTTGTTGGTGTTCGCTCAAGGAGTATTGTTAGAGCCGTACTTCAAAAAGCCCAAGAATGGGTAATTGCTATTCAACTTGAACGACGGTACACAAAAAACGAAATTTTAGCAATGTACCTCAACAAATACGATTTTGGTTATCAAGCTGATGGAGTCCGATCTGCAGCAAAAATATTTTTTAATAAAACCCCTTTCGAGTTGGACATTCAGGAGTGCGCAACACTGGTGGGAATGCTTAAAAATTCTTCTTTATATAACCCCATTAGAAGACCAGAACGTGTTAAAAAAAGAAGAAACATTGTGTTTCAGCAAATGTTTCGCAATGAGATAATTTCTGTTGAAGAAAGGGACTCTTTAATTGAACTCCCTTTGAAAATAAAACATACACCTGAATCACACCGTGAAGGTCTAGCTACTTACTTTAGAGCTTATTTAAAGAAGTTTATGGATGGTTGGATTAATGCTAACCCCAAATTCGACGGAACAAAGCATAACTTATATAGAGATGGGCTCAGAATTTTTACAACTATTGATTCTCGAATGCAAGGTTTAGCTGAGGATGCGGTTTCAGCTCACATGAAAAACCTACAAAAGGAATTCTTCACACAAAACACTCTAATAGAGAATGAAACAGCACCTTTCTTAGACTTAAGAAGCGGTCAGATAGATACGTTAATGCAACGAACTGCATATAGGTCTGAGCGTTGGCGAAAAATGAAATTAGCTGGAAATTCTGAAGAAACTATTATAGCTTCTTTTAAGAAAAAAACACCTATGCGTGTTTTTAGTTGGAAAGGTGAAATTGACACAATCATGACTCCAATGGATTCCATTCGTTATTACAAGCATTTCCTCAGAGCATCTATGATGTCTATGGAGCCACAATCAGGTCATGTCAAAGCTTGGGTCGGGGGTTACAATTATAAGCATTTTCAATACGATCAGGTTAAGCAAGGAAGGCGTCAAATTGGATCAACATTTAAACCTTTTTTATATGCTACCGCTATTGATCAGCTTAAGCTTTCTCCTTGCGATTCTCTTCCTGATGCACTTTATTGTATTGAACCCATGAAGCATGGGAATATTGATGCATGGTGCCCTAAAAATTCGGGAAATAAATATGGGCAAACGCGAACTTTAAAAAACGCATTAGCCAATTCTGTAAATACGGTAAGTGCCCGATTAATGGACTTGGTTGGTCCTAAGCCTGTAATAAATTTAGTGCGTAAAATGGGAATATCTTCAAGATTACCAGCAGTGCCTTCAATTGCACTTGGAACACCAGATATTAGTTTGTTTGAAATGGTTGGTGCCTACGGTACTTTTGCCAATAAGGGAATTTATGTAAAACCAGTCATGATCACTAGGATTGAAGATAAAAACGGAAGGGCACTATATGAAGTTGTTCCAGAAACAAAGGATGTTTTAAGTGAGGAAGTTGCTTACGTAACAGTTAACTTAATGCAAGGGGTAACGAAACTTGGATCTGGAGCACGGTTACGCCACGCAGGACTTGAAAAAACGAATTATGTGTACAAAAATTTAATTACTGGATATCCTTATGTTTTTGAGAACCAAATTGCAGGAAAAACAGGAACTACTCAAAATCAAAGTGACGGATGGTTTATGGGAATGGTTCCTAATTTGGTTTCTGCAGTTTGGGTAGGGGGTGAAGATCGTTCGATTCATTTTAAGGATATTGCTTTTGGCCAAGGCGCTACGATGGCTTTACCTATTTGGGGAATTTATATGAAATCCTTATACGAAAATGTTGAATTAGATATATCTAAAGAGAAATTTACAGTTCCAGAAAACCTTAAGATACCAGTTGATTGTGGAGATACTTCTGACCAAGAAAAAAAGAAAAAAAGCAAACCTAAAACTGATCTTGATGCTTTAGGTTTTTAGACTAACTGATCTGAAGCATGCCATTCCGCGTAAGAAGTATCAGTTTCCCTTAATAATAAATGATGTAAGGATAAATGTTTGGGTAGTTGGTTTTGAATTTTTATAACAAAATCAAGAACCATCATTTCACTAGTGGGTTGATAAGAAACACGCATAATTTTTTGTCCTTGAGATTCCATATAGTCTGCTAGCTCTTTGTGAGGGGAGTTAATATTTAATACAGTAGCATGATCAAAAGGGTTGACAATAGTTTCATTCACAATTACTTTAAGATCGCTAAAATCCATAACCATCCCAAATTTAACATGCTTTTTATCTTCAATTGGATTTCCTATAAGGGTAACTGAGAGCTTGTAGCTGTGACCGTGAACATTTTTACAAAGACCATCATAACCATAAAGCGCATGACCTGTTTCAAACTTAAATTCTTTTGTTATACGTATACATTTATTCATCTGTTTTACAGCTTTTTAAGAATATTTTGAGTTGCCTGTTCTAGAGCTAATTTTCCTGTGATTTTAGCATTTTTTGGTAGTAGATCTGCCCAGAAATCCGTATCTTTCCAATGTAATTTTCTTAATGTTTTTATTGCTTTTTGTGGATAAGCTGCAAGTCGGCTTGCTATTTCATTTACACCGGTATCTAATTCTTCTACGGTTTTGTAGACGGTGCTATAAAGACCTTTTTCAAGGCCCCATTTTGAGGACTTCCAGTTATAAGCATCTAAAGATAGATTTATAAAAGCTGTTAAACCAATTTTTCGAGACACAGCAGGCTCAATAACGTAGGGACCAATTCCAATAGACAACTCTGAGAGCTTAATAGCAGCACTTTCATGAGCAATCACATAATCACATGCTGCCACAAGGCCTACTCCTCCTCCAACAACTTTTCCTTGAACTCTTGCCACACAAAACTTAGTAAGTGTTCTAATTGTATTGAGAACTTCAGCAAAACCCATAAAAAAATTAGTAGCCTGTTCAAGGTTTACAAGGGTTTTCATTTCTGAAAGTGATGCACCACCACAAAATGCTCGATCACCTTCACTTTCAATAATAATCACTTTTACTTTGGGATCTTTTTCTAATTCAATCAACCTAAAATTGATTTGTTTAAGTAAAAGAGAGGGAAGGGAGTTTCCCGCAGGATTTGCAAATCTTAAAATGCCCAATGGGCCTTTTCGATTATGTGTTACATATAATTTCATAAACATTGTAAAAGTACGGAAACTATTAACGTTCTAAAACCTTTTCAAAACAGTGAAATGGAAATGGACTTTGATTTACAAAATAGACATCACCTAATTTCTTATATCCACGTTTATTATAGAATTTTATATTTCTTGGGTTTTGGCTAAACGTATCTAACCGAATTGATTTAATCTGAGTATTGGCTGCCTGTTTTTCGATAAAATCCATAAGCATATATCCAAAGCCTTGCCCCTGTTTATTTGGATGTATTGCAAGGCGATGAACATATATATTGGAATTGTCAGGGGTAAGCCAATCTATAGTATTGTATACTGGATCTTTTTCTTCAGAGAACATAATACAACCCCAAATAGTTCCATTTATTTCGATGACTAATAAATTTTCTTCTTGGATATCTTTTTCCAATACATGTAATGAAGGATAGTACTTATTCCACTGATAAATATTTTGTTTTATCATTTTTTTAGTACAAGCCTCTGTAATTTTTTTAACTCGAATAAGATCTTTTGGGGTTGCTTTACGAATCATTTTTTTTTGTAAAAATAAAGGTCTTAATTTGAGTCTTAGTACTTTTATAAAAAATAAAAAAATGCAAAATATTCTTGTTCCAATCGGAGTTTCAAAATTTGCTATAGCAACACTTACCTTCGCAATCAATTTTGCTAAACACTTTAACAGTTCAGTCTATGTTATAGATGCACATCCTCCCCATAATAGTCGAGCAAGTATTACGAATCTTAAAGCACGACTGGAGGAAGAAAACCGTCTACGAATTAAAAGCTTGATAAATATAGTTGCTCCTAATTCTAAAAATATCAAAATTGTAGGAAGTGAACAAGATTTGATAGGAACAATAAAAAAATTAAATCATACCATTGGACTTGATTTGATTGTAACTGCTCCGCACAGCAATGAAATAGATGAAGAAATTTTTTTAGGAAGAATAGCAGGAAGTTTGATTAAACGAACAAAAGTTCCGGTATTAGTGGCTCCCTTAGATAAAAAGTTTTCTCCCCCAAAAAAAATGCTTCTTGCTTTTAAATCTGGAGAAGTTAGATCTTCAAATCTTCTAGATACAATGATTCGTATTCAGGACGAGTTTAAAGTTAAATTAAAATTATTATTGGTAAAAGTTCCAGGATTTTCAAACCGGAACCATCAATTAAATGATCAATTGATGAAGCGTTCGGAGCAATTAATTTATTCTGAAAACGGGACTGTATATCAGGGTGTTTTAGAACATTTTCAATTAAATAATCCGGATATGCTTGTTGTATTTAAACGCGAGCGTGGTTTTTTCGAAAAACTATGGGAATCGGATGTAGTTTATAAAAAAGACTTTTATTGTAAGGTTCCATTATTGGTTTTAAAAAACAAAAACTAATCCATATTTCTTCAACATCTTTTCAACGACAATTATTAGTAGTCCTGCTTTTTGGAATTATGGGCTTCACATTTGCTCAACAATATATGGGAGTTAGTGTTGATAATGATTTGTATTTTGGGATTGACAGGTACTATACCAGTGGAATATTTTTGAAATATGGGAAAGTGATTAACACTTCAATAGATTCGACAGATCATTGGAAACATAAATCTCAACACTGGACATTAGGCCAAGAAATTAACACCCCATCCTTAAGACTAACTAAGGATTTAGCTAAAATGGATTACCCATATAACGGATGGTTATATATTAGATTTGAACAAGCTTATTTTAAGCATCCTGATCTAGGGTACTCATGGGGGTTTCAAATAGGAACTACAGGTGCTGAGAAATCATTTGCAAAATTTATGCAAAATACTTATCATACTTATATCCTTAATTTAGAGGAATTAAGCTGGTCTTTTTCCATTCCACAAGCCTATCATTTAAACTTTAATACTAGTCTAATGTGGGGAAAACCCTTGAATAATAAATTTAAATTTGTTCAGGAAAACCAAGTTCAGTTAGGCACTTTCAGAACAAGTTTAAAAACGCGTATTGGATTTCAAATGGGATCTATGAAAGGGCTTCCTTTTTTTGGCCAACGCCTAGAAGAATTATCCAATGGGTTTTCGACTTTTTTAGGAGCAGCTTTTGAATATAATATTCATGATTATTCCTTGTCTGGAAGTTTCATAAATGATAATAGCCCATTTGATTTGAAACCCTACCATCTAAGAAATAATTTACAAGGAGGTATTATATTTTTTAAAAAACCATGGAAAATAAAGGTTTTAATTCACTCTTCTTCTCGATCCATATCTTCTCAAAAATTTAGGAGACATCCATATTTAAACATTACCTTAAGTAGAGTATTTTAGCAAACACTCTAACGAATCTAGCATCTTATTTTACTTTTAAGTCTTTCTTTTTATTTAATACTTAAAGTTAACTAAAACTCTAGGCTGATGAAGATATTCATTTGATTTCTTTTCGGTTAAATAAAAAAATGATTGGGTCTGGGAAAATGAATGAATTAGTAGGTCAAGACACTAAATAAATTCTTTTTTTTAGCACTTTAAGACCACAGTCCAATATGTTTTTTATTTAAAAAAACAATTTTCTTCATAATTTCAAATTAAAAAAAACAATTTAGAAATTCTTGTTGTTATTTGTTGAAAAATTGACAGAGTACGAGTACTTCGGAAAGGATTTTATCCTAAAAAAAAATTATTAATTTTTTAAAAGAGAGAGCCTTAATAGATAAATAAGTCAAACAGCTTATAAATAGAGCCATCGAATTCATAACAAAAGAACTTTAATTTCATAACTTTTTTCTAGAATCCCAAAGCATGTAGGTAATGCCAAGTTGAATTCCGGAGGTATTATTACTTTGTTTTTGTATCGCAGGAGAGTTTCTTTTAGTCCATCTATAATTAGTATAAACAATAAATTTTTTATAAAAACAATAACCCCCTTGTATGGTTATACCAAAACTATTTTTAAAGATCTCTTTTGAATAAGAAGTCCTTTTTTCAAAATCAGAAAAGCGAATTTTTTGGTATCCGTTTAAATAATAATTGTAGTTACCTCCTAAACTTAAATGGATTTTTTTAGTTGGATGAACCCTAAGAAAGATTGGAAAACTAAGATAATTTAAGTGGTCCTCTGATTTTGACTCTGTCAAAGAGTATTTATAAGCTACAGGAGTATAATTTATGCCAAAGATCAGCCCTACGGTTTTATTAAATCGATATTCAAGCTGAATAATACCTCCAAAACTAATTGTTGGTGAAGTATTTCCTAAATCAGAATTAATTCGATTAATCTGAGGCCCTGCTTCAACGGACCACTTTGAAAAAGAGGCATCTAAACTAGGACCACGGCTGTATTGTTGTATCAATAAATCACCACCTTGAGCATGGTTTTTAAGTGTTCCTAAAAAAAGTATAATTCCAAACAAAAAAAGAAATTTATTAACCACTTACCTACCTTTTTTAATAATACATATTCTTATAAAATCACTTTAATTTAAAATTTCTGAATTTAATAAAGGGGGGTATATTCTTGAGATATATTTTGAGTTAAATCGCAAATCTATTAAAACCCTAAGACATAACTCAGGAGTCTTTATTTTGTTTTTCACTCAAATTATAAATAGAAAGAATTAATAGGCCAAATAAGACACTAGAGATCACTAATATGACATTTGTAAGTCCAGAGACCCCAAAGGAAAGCCTAATTAAAATAGTGCAAATTATAAATCCTGTATTTCTTACAATTTGACTGTATCTTTCTGTGTACTGAAAAGAAAGGAGTAATATAAATACATCTGCTAGAATTAAAACAGAGAAAAACTCATTGTAAAAAATAGAATTTATATCACCACTTGTATTATTGTAAAAGAGATCAAATGCCCAATTAATTGCACTTGTAAATGATAACACTATAAGAATTGACAATAAGACCACACTAACTGCTTTTTTTGAGATCACGAAATTTTTAATTTTAGAACTAAGTGGTTTCTTATCAAGCTTTAAACGCTCTTTATTGAAAAGATAAATCAAGAAGTAAAGTATTAAAACGCCTAAAACATCATAAATTAATTGCACATTACTAGAGGTTTTAAACCATTCAGCGTTTAGATCAATTTTGGGAATATCAGCAAAGATTCTACGAATTAGAATCAAAGAAATTATTTCAAATTGTTTGGATACTGAAGTTGTAAATGATCGGGGAAGATTAACAACTAATAAATATATTTCATAAATTAAAATAATTGTAAAGGGTGTGTAAATAGCAGAAATAGGGTTGTCTAATAAACTCGTCTCAAAGGGAGTTTTAAAAAGCTCAAATTTTTTCGCATAAATGAGTAAAAGATGAAATACAAAACCAATCATTGAGAGCCACAATGTTGCTTTTTGGAATCTTTTTTGATTTCTATCAGAAAAAAAGAGATTATATAAGTATTCTACTTTTGATTGTAATTTCAGCATTTTTTGTTTTGAAAACGATTATAAAAAACAATATAAGCAAATAAATCTTCTAGTTTAGAAATAGACTCTCTTGACAAAATTAAAAAGAATTAAATTTCTAATATTTTTTTGGTCAATTAAACTTAAACGTCTAAAACGTTTATTTAATAAGTAATTTATAATTACCCGCTACTTCTATCCCAGCAGATAAGCCTGTATCATTAAGTAATGTTTGTTTAGTTTTTTTGTCTAAAAGAATTGTGTGAATTTTAGAGCTCATACTCTCTTCTATACGCCCATTCATAAACCCTGAAATTGGAGCAGCTAAATAGGTTGCCTTTTCTCTTTCAGCATTTATTAGCAGATGATATCGAGTGTTTTCCATTTCAATCAGAATATTATTTTTATTTACTTTACAAGTAATTATCCGTGTATTGTTGTATGTGGTAAACTCAATAAGTTTGTTATTTATCAGGACTCCAGCAATATGGCCTATAAATGAATTTTTTAACCAGGGTATTTTAGCTACTGAAGCTTTTAAAGATATTCCTTTTTTTGAAAAATTGTTACTTTGCATCCAGATGTAACCTTCAGGAAAAGAATGCCCCCAATCTTTTTCCATGTATCCTTTACCTTTTTCAAAAGAGATTTTTTTCCCATCTAGAAGCAAGGTCCCTTTAATATCATGATCCATGCTTAAAATACCATGATAGCATTCCATAAAGGGGATAAATGAAAAAGGCCCCATAATGCCAGGTGAAAAAAAACTATTTGACCAAGGTGTTAAATTTTTAAAAAAAAGCTCTCCCTTTAAATGAGGTAAATCAAGCACTAGTTTTTCTTTACTAAAAAAATTCATTTTAATTTTTAATGCATGTTTTTTGGGAGTAGGCTTAAATTCTTCCACATCAAATTTATGATAAGTTGCTTTTAAGTTTTTGCCATCTAATACCTGAATAAATGCCTGTTTTTCGCCATTTTCATCCATAGCAATTCCAGGAATAATTGCCAACGCATGATCTTGATTCTCACTTACAAGCTTATAGTACCAGCCTTCAAAAAAACGTTTTTTCCTTCCCCACCCGTGATAGCATTCAGGATGCCATAATGCATGAAGTCTATTATTAATCATTTAAAGTTGTGTTTTTATTAATGGTCATAGTAAAAAAAATAGTAGAGTATAAAGTAAAAAACTTTACTAGACGGATCTTATTAATTTAATATTTAAGGTTATACTTTTCATTTAATTTATAAACCTTTCGCGGTTCACTATATCGAAACAGTAATTTATTTAAATGATTCACAAATAGGCAAAAGTCTATTTTTAGAATTAACATCAAAGAAGCCATTAATAAATCCACTTAAAACTAAAATTTAATATTTTTAAACTCTCAATAAATTTAAGCTATAACGTTATATTTATAACTTAACAATCTGCTTTATTTTAAAAAGAACAACAAAATATTTTGAATATGGAGAACTAAATAATATACAGAACTTTGATGTTATTAAAATAAGTTGGCGTCAATATATATGCAGTAATTTAAAAAATTTAAAAAATGAATTCAGAATACATAATAGGTCAAGAAGTAAGGTTAATTATAGGGCGTAAATCTGACCTAGGCTATAATGTTTTAATTAATAGTAATGACGAGGGGCTTCTTTTTTTTAACGAAGTATTTCAGCCATTAGAAGAAGATATTGAAATTATTGGTTTTATTAAAAAAATTAGAGAAGATGGAAAAATTGATGTTTCCATTCGTCCAATAGGCTTTAATAATGTTATTGATAAAGATTGTGACACAATTTTAAGTTTACTTAAAAAAACGGACTCAATAAATCTAAATGATAAAAGCGACCCAGAAGACATATTATCTCAATTTAAGATGAGTAAAAAAGCATTTAAACGAGCAATAGGTGTGCTTTATAAAAAGAAAAAAATAGTGATCCATAAGGATCGAATTGATTTAGTCTGAATATTTGAATAGTCCATAAGATTAATAAATTTTATGATTAGTTCATTACAAATCTTTTATTTAACTCAGGTTTAGTTTAAGATGTTCTCACTTATATTATACATTTGAATAATATTAACACTCAAATAACATAAAAAATGAAAAAATCAATATTATTACTATTACCATTTTTTGCATTTGTATTGTTTTCTTGCCAAGAGACTAAACAAGAAACAAAGCCAAATCTTAAATTTGAAAAAAACTTGGCTACAGCAAAAAACTTTTTTGAATTATTTTTAACTGAAGATATTGAAGCTCAAATACCTTTAATATGTCCAGGAGTTACTCATTACCCTCCGTTTTATGGTTCTGACCCTGGCAATTATGATGCTTTTATAGCTGCAGGAAAAGGATGGATGGATAATTTTGACGAGATTACATATAATGCAGAAGTTTGGTTACCAGGGACAGACTCATTGGGTATTTCCGATGGAAGCGTAAGAACATATGGTACCTGGAGCGCAAAAAATACAGCTACTGGTAATGTAATTCTAAATAGAGCATATCATTCTTTTGAATTTAATGATGCAGGACAAATACATGAGTTAAGAGACTATTTTGATGCTAGTGGGGCAATAAACGCTGCAATGGCCTCAGAATAATAATTTTTAAAACAAGATTCAAATGGTCATGGTCCAAGAAAATTATGGCCATTTTTTTAATAAGAAATAAATTTAGAGAATGTAATATCTAGTTACTTCATTTTTCTAGAAGAACTCATTTCGGGCATTAATTTATGATGCCGGATTCTTCTTCCATCTTCCATTAATATTGCATTAACTTTTTCAGAATCCTGTTCATAAGCATTTTTACCATAAAGAGAATTATACTTTTCTATCATCACCTTAAGAGGTTTAGCATAATCAGACCTTTCTCCAGCAAAGTTTTTGTGATGAAATCTTACTTGAACCCAATTTCCGTCACAACCAGATGCGCAGTAAAAAACAGACATTCTTTGGCCATATTTTGATTCTGTCATCGCTTTTTTAACTCGCTCTCTAAATCTCCAAAAATCTTTCTCGCCCGAATCTTTATAGTTATAATATATTATTCTTCTATGATCAACTCTTTCTAAATTCTGAGGAGAATAGGAAGTATCTTTTGCTTTTGACTAAATTCTATTTCCAACAGATTTGTGAAGTGAACCTAGTGTTTTTTGCCAGTAATCATTTCCTTTAGTGTCTTCTTTGTCAAACTCATCAAGAGATTCTGCCCATTGAAATCTGAGAAAATTCTGAGCATTTTTACCTGTTAAAATTTGAAAAGTAAAATATTTTGCTTGGCCTTTTTTACCATTGTAAAGCTTTGTTTTTTTGGCAACCCGCTCTGAAAAGGACTTCATGTTTGAAGACTCAACTTGTAATATTCTTGACTGAAGGACTTGAGCATTTAAAGTTGTCAGGGCAAAAAGCAGACTGAACACTAATATCAAAGGGTTTTTCATTTTAAATTAATTTATGGTTAATAATACAATATAAAAAAAACCCTTCTAAGTTATATCAGAAGGGAGTTTTATAAAGTTGTTTTTAATGCTATATAAACCCTAAAAAGCGTATGAAAGACCCACACTCACAGTATTTGGATTATTATCAGTTTTAAAACCAGTAACGCCATTAGTTGCTAATATCTGAGACTGTCCTTCTGACAAGGATTGGTCCACCCTAGCGTCTATACCCAATTTACCCAAATGTATCCGAACTCCAAAATGAACTCCCATGGTTGCATTTGATGTAATAGTTTTTATTTTATCTTCATCTCCTTTAAGCTTATATCTAAAAGTTGGTCCTGCAAACCCACTTAATATTGGAAGAATTTTTAGACCTACAGAAACGGGCGCTTCAATTCTAGATGTTCTTATGTCACCCAATATTTCACCAAAATTTGTATTATAGGTAGTGAAATGAAGTTCAGGTCTTACATAAAGCATTAAAAGTTTTATTTGAGAATAAACACCAATATTTATCCCATTAATTTTACTCACGGCGTCATCTAAATCCTTGACACTATCAGCAAGATCTTCTGGAGATTCATAAGAGTTTGCACTTACCTTTATTCCAAATTTAAAGATGTTTTTAACAATAGGTATTTTGTCAACAATAGGGACATCTTGTCCGTACGATGTGTAGGTTAAAATTATAGAAAATAAAAGAATTAAATTTTTCATTTTTTTTTTCAAAGATATTAAAAACCACTTAATAAATAATGAGATTTTAAGGAAGATTATAGTGGGCCCAGTAAATCAAAATAAATTGAATAGGGAGTCTTAGTAATAAAATCCAGACAGATATACCTATTCTATTACTAGGTAAAACCATGTTAACATGAACTATTAAAAAAACAATCAACATTGCGATTATTCCCCAAAGAGCAATATTTCTTGTTAGCGGAAAAAAAACTCCCAATCCTAATATAATTTCTGCAAAACCACTCCAACGAATTAGTGAAATGTGAGCAGGAAGAAACCTAGGCATCAGGGGTAGATAAAAACCTGTATGTGTAAAGTGGATAATTCCTAAAAAAAAATATACTCCACCCATAATATAAAGCTGCAACATCTTAATTGATTTTTTCTAGATTTTTATATAAGCAAGTAAATAAATTTACTAATTTAAGTTTTAATAGAGATAGTTGCTTTTACGATTAAATAAAAACCCCTCCATATAGGATAGATTTTTTTTGAAATAAAAATTATTTAGTTAGTTTAGAAGTTCTATAAATACAAGAATAATGCCCTAAAAATTAAACAAGCATTTTTTTTCACTTGATTTAAAAGAAGATGTAGAATTAATTGCTTCTTATCGTTAATATCATAAATAATGTATGACTGGAAATCACAAAAAGTATTAAAGGCAATGGAATTGAAAAACTAGAAATATATTTAATCGGGAATCGTTTTTTTTGATAATGGAAACACAAGAGTATTTTTCTTTCAAGAATAAAAACTTAAGTGATCTAAAGAATCCAAAAGTACAAGAATAGGAAAAATTGATATGTAGATATCAGCAAGGACTTCCCTTTGCAAATCCAGAATAGAAATGGATATTGATGGAGGAAGTTTTTAATTTAAAATGGAAAAAGAAATAGTATGTTAAGTTATTGGGAAAAATCACAAATGTTGCATTACGACTTTATAGTAGTTGGAGGTGGAATAACTGGTTTATTTTGTGCACTTTCCTATAGAGATAAATATCCTAAAGCAACTATAGCAATTTTAGAACGTGGACTTGTTTCTTCAGGAGCTAGCACTAAAAATGCAGGTTTTGCGTGTTTTGGTTCATTAACCGAATTGATGAACGATTCTTTGAAAATGGATTCAGACAAACTGTTAGATCTTGTTCAGCTAAGAATTAAGGGGCTAGAGTGTCTTCGAAAAACATTAAGTGATTCAGCAATTGATTATCAGCCTCTGGGTGGGTATGAGCTTTTTTTTGACAATCAACCGAAGGTATTAGAATCATTGGATTATTACAATAAGTTACTAAAACCTATTTTTGGCAAAACTGTTTATAGTCTAAATAATACTAAAATTAAAGATTTTGGTTTTTCAAAAAAGCATATATCAAATTTGGTTGAAAATCCATTTGAAGGTCAAATTAATACAGGGAAAATGATGAATGCTTTAAGATCTAAAGTTAATCGATCTGATATTTATTTTTTTTCAAATGCTGAAGTTACCCAAATAGAGTCTCACAAAAATCACCAAGATCTTTTAATTTTATTGGGAGATCATACCATAAAATTAAAGTGTCATAAACTCGCTATTTGTAATAATGCTTTTGCAAAGCGTTTTTTCCCTCACATTGATATTAATCCGGGAAGAGGATTGGTTATTGTAACAAAACCAATCCAAAACCTTAAAGTAAAAGGTTGCTTTCATTATAATGAGGGGTATTATTATTTTAGAAATATTGATAATAGAGTAATGATAGGAGGCGGGAGAGAACAGAATATTGAAATGGAAACAACAACAGAATTTGGAATAAATGAAGACATTAAAAAAACACTAATTGAAGACTTACAAAAGTTTATTTTACCTATTCAAAAATCAACTTTGGAATTTGAGTGGTCTGGAATTATGGCATTTGGAAAAAACAAAAAACCTATCATTAAAAAGCATAACGAAAATTGTGCAATAGGGGTGCGCCTAGGTGGAATGGGAATTGCTATTGGAAGTATGGTAGGAAAGAAAACAGCGGAATTATTGTTTGATTCGTAAGACTTTTATGCTTCGACTTGTATTAGTAATTTCAATTATTAAATTTTTTTACCGTTTTGGATTTCCAATCCTAAATTCTAAAAAATATTGGCCATTAAGAATGATCTTTATAGCTTATATTTAAATAGTTTATTCAGACCTTATTTATGACTTGACCACTGAAAAAATAAAATATTACTCTCCTAATAGTTAATTTTTCAGAAAATATAATGCAAAAATAAATTTTTCTATTATATGTATCCAATACTATTGGTTTTTATAATTTAATATTTATAGGAACTTTTTCTTTTGGTCGATATTAAAAATAAGGAACATAGATAGCTTTAAATTCAAAACTTATAAAAACTCCTTTTTGGTGTTTTTTGAATTGGCGATAAGAATTCTTAAGTTTGGATATAATCACTTTTGTATGAAGTTTGTTTTTATTTTTGGGAGTCTACTATTTTTTTTTCATGTAAAACAGTTTCCAATGACAACCCACCCAATATAATTTTCATCTTAACAGATGATCAAGGTTATGGAGACTTAGGAATCTACGGTGCAACTGATATAAAAACCCCCAATATAGATAGAATGGCCAACGAAGGAGCGTATTTCACCTCATTTTATGCAACTCAACCTGTATGTTCTGCATCTAGGGCCTCCATTTTAACAGGTTGTTATCCAGATAGAATAGGTGTTTATAATGCTTATAGTCCAGGTTCAAAAGTTGGACTTAACCCAGAAGATTCAACCTTGGCGGAACTGCTTAAGGACCAGGGATATGCAACAGGTATTTTTGGTAAATGGCATCTGGGAGATGCTCCAAAATTTTTACCGCGAAATCACGGGTTTGACGAGTTTTATGGTATTTTATATTCTAATGATATGTAGCCTAAGCATCCTCAGCAAGGGACAGTTTTTGATTTTCCAGATATTGAATTATATGAAAATCCTTTAAGGGTTTTAGAAGATCAAACTTTTTTAACAAAAGCCTTAACCGATAAGGCCATCAGTTTTATTAAAAAAAACAAAGAAAAGCCATTTTTTCTTTATTTGCCTCACCCCCAACCTCATGTTCCTTTGTATACTGCGACTAAATTTAAAGGCACTCAAAAGCGTGGTTTGTATGGAGATGTTATCAGAGAAATTGACCATTCTGTAGGACGTGTTTTGGAAACTCTTAAAACGGAGGGTTTAGAAGAAAAACCCATTGTTGTATTTACTTCAGATAATGGGCCCTGGCTTTCTTATGGAGGTCACTCTGGTTCTTCAGAAATTTTTAGACAAGGAAAAGGAACAAGCTGGGAAGGTGGACATCGTGTTCTTGTGATTATACGCTATCCTAAAATTATAAAACCAAACATTCGAATTGACGAACCAGCAATGGGTATTGATTGGCTTCCCACTTTAGTAGATTTTACTAATGGGAAATTGCCAGATAAGAAAATTGATGGAGCCTCCCTAGTTCCAATTTTAACGGGTATTAGTAAGGTTTCTCCACATAACAATTTCTTTTTTTACCATAGAACAAACTAACTCCATGCGGTACGTCATAAAAATTGGAAATTATATGTGCCACATACTTATCGATGCTTAAACAAAAAAGAAGTTATCAATGATGGATTTCCGGTTCCTTATGACATGAATGAAATTAAAGTAGCTCAATTATACAATCTTGAAAAAGATCCTAAGGAGCAAAAAGATATTTCTCAACTTTATCCAGAAATGGTAATGAAAATATCTAAAATTGCAGATTCTATTAGGGAATAAATTAACAGGCGTTAAAGGGCGTGAAGTTAGATCTGTAGGTCGTGTTTTTGAATAGATAGATTATTTTGCCCAAGGACCATGATGTAAAAGACCATCTGATAAATCAACACGATGAAAACCATGTCTTCCAAAAAAATCACGTTGTGCTTGAATCAAATTGGCACTACTATTTATCTGAGTCATCGCTCTAAAATAATTCCAAGCACTACTTATACAAGGGGTAGAAACATGTTGTTTTAAGCTCTGAACCATAAGGTTCTCCCAGTCTTTCCCATCTTGTTTTAACATGGTTTTAAAAGTTGGCATTCCTAATAGGTTTGGAAACTTAGTGAAGTCTTCAATTAATTTATCCATAAGGACTGATTTAATAATACATCCTTCAGACCAAAGAGAAGCAATTTTACACAACTCTATTTCCCACTGATATTGATCAGCTGCTACTCGTATCATTTCAAAGCCTTGGTGATGATTAATCCATCGGGAAACATCATAAGTTTTTTTCAAATGATTTAGAGAAATTTTTTGAGCCTTCTTAGGGAAGTTAAAATGTTGGGCAAGAAGCTTTCTTTCTTCTTTTAGAAATGAAGTAAAACGTGAATGGAGAGCAGAGATCATTAAACTATTTGGGCTTCCTAATTTAGCTCCACTCGATGATGCCCAGGCTCCTGTTCCTTTATTTGAGGCCTTATCTTCGATAAATTCAATAAAGGGGATCCCATTTTTTTTGTATTGTAAAATTTCAGATGTGATAGAGAGTAAATAACTTTGACTTTCAGTCTTTCCCCATTCTTTAAATGTTTTTTGAAGTCTTTTAATGGAAATCTCAGGGTCAGAGAGTGCAATTTCGAAAACCTCAGCAATTAATTGCATTTCTGCATATTCAATTCCATTATGGATCATTTTTATAAAATGTCCAGCACCTCCATTACCAAAATAGCCACAGCAAGGATCACTTTTTTTATTTATAGCCGCGATAGACTGTAAGTCCTTTTCTACAATCAAATAAGCTTCTAGATCTCCTCCCAACATAAGAGACGGCCCTTTAAGAGCTCCTTCTTTTCCTCCGGAAACACCCATTCCCAAAAAACGAATCCCAATATCTTTAAAATATACAGCTCTTTTATTGGTTGTTTCATAATGGGAATTTCCTCCATCAATAATAATATCACCTTTCTCTAAAAGAGGAACTATCTCTTTTAAAATATGATCTGTTACTTGACCAGAGGGGAGCATTAGCAATAGTTTTCTTGGGACCTCAATCGCATTTATAAAAGGGACTAATTTTTCAAAAGGTAAAGCATTTTTAAGCTCAGGATAATCTTGAATTTTTTTTTCAGCTATTTTTTCTTCAATTCCTTTAAGATTTCGATTATAAAGCGCTAGAGAGGTTCCATTTCGACTGAAATTTCGACTCAAACTGGTTCCCATCACACCAAGACCAATTATTCCCCATTGTGCTTTATTATTCATAAAAAAGATGTTTAAGGAGGTCCATTAGTTGATTTAATTTCTTTGTTGCATCAAGATAAATTCCTTCTTTGGGGGGTTCCAGAGTTTCCAATTGACTTTGAAGTAAAGATAAGGGCATAAAATGTGTCCTTTTTTTCAAACGTTCTTGTAGTATTTTAAAATCACATTTGAGATAAATCCACTGAATTTGTCCTGTTAAAAAATCTTTAGCCAATAAATCTCGATAGTTTTGTTTAAGAGCAGAGCAGGCTAAAACAATTCCTTGGGATGAATGCTTATGAATTTCTTGGTTCAATTTTTCCAACCAGGGTTTTCGATCTAAATCATCAAGGGGAATTCCAGATTGCATTTTATTAATATTAGATTTTGGGTGAAAGTCGTCTCCCTCTATAAGATGAAAATTATGTTCAATTGAAATTGCATTTGCTAAGGTTGTTTTACCACTTCCACTAACCCCCATTATAATAATAATTTTTGACAAGCCATAAAGATATAAAAAAGCACTTATTTTATAATAGGAATAAAAAAGTAATTACTCACACAACATATAGCCCACAATGAATATTTCATGTGTTTTAATAAAGAGAGAGAGAATTAAATAAAAGTAATTACTTGCTTCGTGTTTTGACAAATCATTCCATTTAACGGTCATCTGTTTTTCAGCAGAAATTTTGCAAGTGATAAATTTTTTGGAAACAATTAAGCTGTTCTCATCGCTGTATAAAGAAAACTCTTAATGTTTGTTGAAAAGACTTTAGTAAGTAATTATTGTCATCACGGAAATAAATATTTTTGTAATTGTGTTTATATATTATTAAGTTACTTCTTAGTAAGAATATATTAATACAATAAGCTTTCTATCCTCTACTGGTTACTAAATAAAAATCAAATTAATCCCTGCTGATCAATAATTTACAATGATTATCAAAAAACATTTAATACATCAAGTAAAACAATAGTTTTAAAATATCTATATAGAATTCTTAAAAGTCAATTTATAATGAAAACTTTTGCCCAAGCCTGGCAATATTAAAGCCTTGTTTTAATACCCATTTTGAAGCTTCACTGTCTGGATCAAGCATCGGATTAGTATGATTCATATGAATAAAATATACTTTACCCTTAATTTTTTTTGAATATATGGATAGTTGTTCAATGGTTTCTTTTACAAGAGGGTGAGGAATCTCTTCAATAGGACGGTAGTTAATTTCTGAAGAATCAAAAAAAGTAGCATCAATAAATGCAAAATCAACAGTTTTTAAAATTTCACCTAAATCTTCATCCCATTTGGACCATTTATCTATGTCAGGTATAAATAACACAGATTTATTAGGCCCTAAAATTTGATACCCTACGGTTTCTGAAAATTCATCTCTGTGAGGAACAATAATTGGAACTACCTCTATATTTCCTAAACCGTGAGTTTTTCTAAAGTTTAAAAGTTCAATAAGTTTAATGTTTTTTAAACTTACCAATTGGCTCCATGGAGCATTTTCTGTGAGAAAAACTTTCATCTTAGGCATTACATACACAGGAATACTTTTAGCACCTAAAGCTTCTTTTCCTAAATTTATTAAACCTGAGTAATGACCTATATGGGCATGAGTTAAAAAAATTGCATCAGGCTGGTCGGGTAATAAACGCCATTGTGAAACGATATCTGGGCTAGCTTCAAATAAAGTTGTAAAATTAATCTTTGGTTGAATTACAGCTACAGATGTTACTTTTCGTTGAGAACTTTCTTTCCTTGTTAGGTTTAAACAACATGATCTGGAGCAATTAATCTGTGGAGCTCCACCATCTTGTACTGTTCCTAAAACCATCAAGTAAGGGTTTTCCGATATATGTTGTGAAAGCAACACACTTGGAATCAATAGAAAATTGATTCCCAAAGCTAAAATTATATAAAATGGGAGAGTATTAAAATTCAATAATTAATAGAATTTATTGTAATAATTTCAACAACACCAGCTCGGCCAAGCTGTCCCCATTTATTAGTTTCAGCAAGAGACTCGTATGTGTTTACCTCACGAATATTTTGTAATGACATGTTGTTTGGCGGAAAATTATACTGCTGCCCATCTACAATCCATAAAGGATATGATTGAGAATTATTAAAGGACTCTGATTGACGAATAATAACTAAACCCCTTTGTGAATCAATCCGAGCAGATCCTAAATGTTCTCTTATTGCCATTACTAAATTGGGAGCGTTTTCATTAACTCCCCATTCATTCAGACCTCTTTTAGCATAACGTACTTTTTGTTTTTCGTATGCTTTCTCTCTCTTTAACTGTTTTAATTCTTTTTTAGTAAGTTCTTCAGCTACAATTTCAGTTTGGGCAAAAGTAACTAGTGCAAAAAAACTAAATAAAACTAAGGGTAAATATTTTTTCATGAGTAAGAGAAAATTTAATTTCAAATAAAGTAAATGAACTGAAGAGGAGCCTTTTTGTTATGCAAAAAAGTTGTCTTCTTCTTTTACTAAGGACTAAATTAAATTTTTATTGTTACATAATATTCAAAATAATTAGACATTAACAATACATGAGTAAAAAATATTTTCTTAATTTGGGTAAAATTTTAAAAATGAAAACTATTATAATAATTAAATCTTCAATTTTTCTTTTATGTTTTTGCCTTTTTCTGAGTTGTGATAAGGATAAAGAGGATGAGGTACAGCTTAAGCCTGATGAAATTAATGGGAATTGGGAAGTTTATTCAATTACACTTCAAGATGGGTCTGATTTAATTTATTCTGAACTAAGAGCTGGTTTGGAGGAAGTTTATCCTGATCTTGGAACTGAATGTGTTAATTATACACTATCTGCTGATTCTGAAATGATAACCACAAGTTCAATTACTTTTGATACTGTTGGAAAAATATGTAAATCTCCATATTTAGAGAGTTTTGAATGGACGATTGATTCAGACACTAACTTTTATATTTTAACAAAGGGTAATTATATAGGTGATAATTACTATCCCGGTACTGCTGGGATTATTTTTGAGATTCTATTTACTAATAGCAACAATCGAATGACATGGACCGATCAGACAAGTGGTGACGTTACAGTTTGGGATAAACTAAACTAAAACATCAAAACTACCTAATTTTAAAAATCTTCATTAAGTGAAAAAAGGATTATTATTCTTTAGTTCCTTGTTAGTACTATAGTGTGCTACCCTAAAAAATTCTGAGCCCTATGTTGGATCTTATGATATTAAAATTTATGAGGTGGATAATATTGGGGATATACAATTAACACTCAATATAGTTAAAACAGAATCAGGATATACTTCAACATTAATTCCTCAAGTAACGGCTGATGATCAAGATGTTGATTTTGATGTAGATCAAACTTCTCTTGAAGACAACATTTTTACCATTGAAGCTTTTGCGGGAGGGTATGGCTTATCATTTGATCTTACTATTGAAGGAGATGAAGTCTCAGGTTCTTTATTGGGAATGTTTGATATTTCAGGAGTTTGCACGAAAAAATAATATTTTAAATTTTTTAAGCTACTGGTATGAATAAATATTTCAATAAGAATTAGAAGAAATCAGTTGAATCAAAATAGGAGATACTTTTGTTAATTCAAAAAGTGAGAATAAAGTGACTTCCCAGTCACTTTTCTAATTATTTATTTTTGTTTTGAAAACCTTTTATTGCTAAATAAACCATCCAAGCCATTAAAGAAATTAAACCATAAACCAAAAGATTTTTTATAAAATAACCTATTCTTTATTATAAGAAACGCTCTTTAATCTCAATAATTAGCCCAAAAATTAAACAAACTACAAAGCTTCCGATTACAGTTCCGCCTACACCCATAATTTTTATTTTAAATATAGACATAATTTTATAATTCAAAGATTTCGAATTCATCTGATTATAAAAGAATCCCTCGAACCCCTCAATTAATTTAAATACGTTTTGTGATTGTAAAGCTTACTTAAAAAGGAATGGGACTATTTATTTTTTAAATAAACCTAACGCAACTAATCGTTGATGCAAAAAATCACCTGCCAAAATATTCTCATGTAATTTTGGATTTTTTGAATCAATAGTTTGAGGTAAACAGTTTAATGGCATATTAGGGACAGGGTGCATAAAAAAGGGCAATGAATATCGTGCATTTCCCCATTCTTCTTTAGGTGGGTTTATTACTCTGTGAATTGTAGAGGGTAAATGATTATTTGTTAGCCTTGAAAGCATATCACCAATATTTATCATTAATTCGTTGGGAGCAGCTTCTGCACTAATCCAAACATTCTTTCGGTTGAGTACTTCTAGACCCCTTCCTTCAGAGCCCATTAAAAGTGTAATTAGGTTAATGTCCCCATGAGCTGCTGCTCGTTCAGCGTCTTTAGGTGCTTTGTTTATGGGGGGATAATGAATAGCGCGTAAAATGGAGTTTCCTTCTAAAATAAATGGATCAAAATAGTTTTCCTCTAAATTAAGATATAGTGCAATTGCTTGAAGTAAAACTTTGGCTGTTTTTTCTAAGTTTTTATAAACTATATTACCAGTCTGATTAAAATTTTTGAGTTCTTTAACGAGAATATTTTTAGGATAAATAGCTTTTAATTGTGGATGTAAATTCAAATTTTGACCAAAGTGCCAAAATTCTTTTAAATCACCTATATTACTTCCTTCAGCATGTTCTTTTCCAAATCCAGTATATCCTCTTTGACCTCCATCACCTTTAATTTCGTATGATTCTTTTACCTCAACAGGAAGTGCAAAAAAAGCTTTAATTTCTCTATATAGATTTAACTGTAAGTCATCTTTTAAAAAGTGTCCTTTGAGTGCTAAAAACCCTATTTCTTTGAAGGAAGCTCCAATATGTTTTACAAAAGCATCTTTCCGATCAGGATCATTAGAAAGAAATTCTTTTAAATCTGCTTGTGGAATCTTTTTCATGTATAATTTAAATCAATTAAAAAAAGCGAGCCCATCGACTCGCTTTATATAGATAAGGAAATTTATAGTAGCCGATAATCAGGCATCTGGTGTCTATAATCCCTTAAATGATTTTTATATAACATAAGATACCTCCTTTCTATATTAAGTTAAACTTAGCTATTGTCACAGCTCGAACTTCTCACTTCAAATATAATAACAGACTATGTGTGAATTCAAATTATTTAACAATTTTTTTCAAAGTAAGACCTTGAACAAGTATTGTAAATAATACAACTCCATATGTAAGGATCAAAATCAAATCTTTTCCTTGTCCAATAGCGTCAGGAAGGTTTAAAGCTAGAGCAATACTTAATCCACCACGAAGCCCACCCCATGAAATTATAAGAGCAGTATTTTTTTCAAATGATTTTTTAATTGACAGAATTTTAATTGGAATAAAAACGCCTATACCTCTCGCGATAACAACAATAACAATTGTAAATATTATGATTAGGATATAAGAAAAATCAAAATTTTGTAAAATGGGTATAATTTCAAGACCAATTAGGATAAAAAGGATTGCATTTAAAGTTTCATCAAGTAAATGCCAAAATTTATAGACATAATCTCCCATTGCCTTTTGAACTCCATCTGCATCTTTATCAGCATCAATATTCTGATTTAAGAAAAGTCCCATAACAACTATACCTAAAACAGCTGAAAAATGAAATATGTGTGAAATAACAGGTACTAGTAAAACAAGGGAAAGAGTTATGAGAACCTCTAATTCAACATGCTCATTTTCGATATATTTAACTAATTTAAGCCCCAGATAACCTATTAATGCACCCAATAAAACTCCTCCGATTACCTCTGTTGCAAATAACGAACCCACACTTTGAGCTGTAATATTTTCGATTCCTTCGGATTTGATGTTTAATAGTGTTAAAAACACGACCACACCAATACCATCGTTAAAAAGTGATTCCCCTGCTATGCGAGTTTCTGTTTCAGAAGAAAGATTCATTTTTTTGACCATAGCTAAAACAGCAATAGGATCTGTGGGGGCTATCAAAGCTCCAAACAAAAGACAATCTATGTAGCTAAGCCCAAGCTCAGAAAGTCCAAATAAAGGTTGCTGAATGAGCCAATGAACTCCTGTTCCCACTGTGAAAGTTGAAAATAATACTCCAAAAGTGGCAAGGAATAAAATGGTAGTTTTATCTTTTAAAAGCTCATGGACGTTAACACTTATTGCTCCTGCAAAAAGAAGAAAAGGAAGCATTACATCTATTAAAAGAATACTAAAGTCAAAGTCCTTTGTTAATGATGTTGCATAATTTAAAAAATCAGGGAATATTAAACCAATTAATAAAACACCCAGAGACAAAGAGATGGCCAAAACCATCAGCCCAATAGTTTGAGGAAGTTTAAGAATTCTCAGATTGATAATTGAGAAAAGAGAAGCTAATAATAAAAGTAATGTAGAGAGTTCGAGAAAGTTCATAAGGGTTAATTTTTTTAAATATAAAAAAATTAACCCTTTAAATAGAGTTTTGTGATGTACTTTCCTATTAAATCAAACTCTAGATTCACTTTTTCGCCTATGTTTAGTTTATGAAAATTGGTATTTTCGTAAGTATAGGGAATTATAGCAACTGAAAATTGGTTTTTCTTTGAGTTTATAACGGTCAAGCTTACGCCATTTAATGTTATTGATCCTTTTTCGATGGTAATATTGCTTTGGTTTACTTCATAATCAAAAGTAAACACCCAACTTCCCTTTTGATTGTCTAAACCAATACATTTTGCTGTTTGATCAACATGACCTTGAACCATATGGCCGTCGAGTCGATCTCCTAATTTCATAGCACGCTCTAAATTTAAAAGATCACCTGGCTTAACAAGACCTAAATTAGATTTAATTAAAGTTTCTTGAATAGCAGTAACTGTATATTTTTTTGCTTCACAGGACACTACAGTTAAACAAACGCCATTATGAGCGACACTTTGATCGATTTTTAATTCTGAAGCCATCTTACTTTCCACTGTAATATGAAGATTACCCTGATCTTTAACTAAGTTTTCCACAACACCAAAGGCTTCTATAATTCCTGTAAACATGCGTTTTAATTTAATTACATTTGTTATCAAAAATAAGTATAAAAGCGCTTGTAATGAGTGAAAAATCTAAAATAAGAATTGGTATTTCGGTTGGAGACCCAAATGGAATAGGTATTGAAATCATTTTAAAAAGTTTTCAAGACAAGAATATTTATGATTTTTTCACTCCTATTATATTCGCAAACACTACAAATTTTTTTGATGAAAGAAAGCGATACAATTTAAATACAGATATTTTTAAACTCAAAGACATCTCAAAACCACAAAAGGGAGAAATGAATGTCATAGATGTATGGAAAAATCCTTTTCCAATATCATATGGTGAAGAGCAAGTTGAAGCAGGATCCCACGCGATTGAGTCTTTGCGTGCAGCAACAGAGTCTCTAAAAAAAGGAGAAATTGATGTATTAGTTACGGCTCCTATTCATAAGAAAAGTATTCAGTCTGATAATTTTAATTTTCCAGGTCATACTGATTATCTCAATCAAGAACTTGAAGGCGAAAGCTTAATGTTTATGATTTCTGATTCTCTAAAAATTGCCTTAGTAACTGATCACATACCTTTAGGTGAAGTGAAAAGCCACCTATCAGAAAAAAAAATTATTAAAAAAATAAAACTTCTCGAAAAAAGCTTAAAACAAGACTTCGGGATAGATCAACCAAAAATTGCAGTACTTGGAATAAATCCACATGCTGGAGATAATGGAGTTATTGGAAAAGAAGATGAAAATTTACTTCGTCCTTTACTTCGTAAATTAAACACGACAAGATCTTTAGTTTATGGACCCTATTCAGCAGACGGTTTTTTTGGAAATCAATCGTATAACCAATTTGATGCTACACTGGCGATGTATCATGATCAGGGATTAATTCCATTTAAAACTCTTTCTTTTGGACAAGGAGTAAATTTTACTGCAGGACTAAGTCATGTCCGAACCTCTCCTGATCATGGAACTGCTTTTGATATTGCAGGAAAAGGAAAAGCTAATAATTCTTCTTTTACCGAGGCAATTTTCAGTGCTCGATCTATTTTTTTAAAAAGAAAAGAATACACTCATTAATATTTATTTTGAAATAATATAAATATTGTAGACTCTAACCATATGAACAATTTGATGTCTAAAAAAACAGAAGATATAATCCCTGTATTTTAGCCTGTTACGGTATTTTTTTATAGATTTGCCGCTCAATTGTTGAACAATGGAGGTGTTAAAAGAATTTACAATCCC